>NPIG01000182.1_pt1 | contig 67756 bp, 46 predicted proteins | sample 8637441 | NCBI WGS metagenome assembly NPIG01 (sample SAMN07420675, study PRJNA396082) | bioreactor metagenome | isolation source: sample BR6 brine-fed electro-methanogenic bioreactor BR | place: Japan: Kochi | collected 2016-06-14
CGCAGCGCATTCCCCCGACCCGCGCAAGCACCCGACGTCCAGCAGCCAAGCCCAATGGCCCTTGTGAGCGCTTACCGCTCATCAGCGGCGTGCGGCCCGCTGTTTGTTGCGGAGCTTGACCTTCATGTCGTGGTCGGCGCCGCGTTTGGGGGCGAGGACTTTCTGGGCCTTGGCCATGTTCTGGACCTTGAAGATGCCGATGGCCTTTCCGCCGGGGGCGCCGGTGGTGGAGTAGAGGTAGGCGATGGGGACGCGTTCAGTGGAGAGTTTTTCACAGACGTCGGCCAGGGCGCCGGGGCGGTTGGCCATGGTCACGCCGAGGACCTCGGTTTCGGTCATGGAGAGGTTGAGGGGGGCGAGGGCGTCGCGGGCCTTGGCGGAGTCGCGGGCGACGATGCGGAGCACACCGTGTTCGGAGGCGTCCATCATGGTAAGGGCCACGATGTTGACCTTGGCCGTCGCGAGGGTGCCCACGATACGGCCTAGCTGGCCGGGCTTGTTGGCCAGGAAGATGGAGAACTGCGTCATGGTCTCGATCACTGTGAGCCTCCGTAATGAGCTGGACGTGGCGAACCTGGATTATGTGCTGAGCTTCGCGAAGCTGCCTCAGGTGCTCGACAACCCGAGCCTGGGTCATGGGCTGGGCAACGCGAGCCTGGGTGAAGTGCCGGGCGTGGCGAGCCTGGGTCACGTGCTGCGCGTGGCGAACCCGCGTCATGTGCCGGGCGTCGCGAGCCTGGGTCATGGGCCAAGTGCCGCGAATGTGCGTAACGTGCTGTGCGGGGCATGATGGGCGGCATCATCCACTGGTGGTTACCGGACCTGGCGGGCCAATCGCGCCGGGCCGGCGGTTGCTGGCCTGTCCGGGGGCGACCTGGCGGCGATCCGGGCCCGGGGCGGACCTTCTGCTGCTGCGAAGGGAGATGCGGGGACGACGGCTGTTGGCGACGCTGACACCGCCAGCGCTGCTGTCACCGCAGGCACTACTGGCGCCGCCGGCGCCGCTGGCGATCCATCCGCGTCCCGGCTCTCGCATACGGCCCGCATACCCGGCTCGCTAAGGGCGAGTATAGTGGGGCTCAACGGCTGGGGGCAAGAGGGCGGGAGCGGTAAGGATCGGTCGTGGCAGTGATGGTCTGGGCACTGTGCCGGCCGCGCCTTCGGCCGCCGGATGCAAACCCTCTGCTCCCCGTGGGCGTATAGATCAATTGGACACCACCATTGGCCGTTCAGATAATAAAGGCTGCGCGCTCGGTCCGGTCCGATGCTGGCGCCATCATCTTCCCCCATAGGTTGCAGGACATTTCGATGAGTACCCCCACTCCCGCCGTGTCGCACAAGCAAAGCCGACCTTGGATCCCCGTTTTGGCATTGGTGGCCGCTGCACTCTTGGCGGGCTGGGGCCTGCTGCACGCACGCACCGGGGATGGAGCCTCTGTGAACCTCGGTGACGTCGTCCAGCCGGGCGCTGCGTCCGGTTACAACCTGTTGCTGGTCACGTTGGACACGACCCGGCCGGGGCATCTGGGTTGCTATGGGTACGACCTCGCCCACACGCCGACGATCGATCGACTGGCCAGCCATGGCGTGCTGTTCACGGACGCGGTCACGAGCGTTCCTTTGACCCTGCCTTCGCACGCGACGATTCTGACGGGTCAATACCCCGCCCGGCTGGGGGTCGGCGACAATGGGCAGCGGGTGGCCGAGGAGCACACCACGCTGGCCGAGATCCTGAAGGCGCAGGGGTATGAGACCGCGGCGTTTGTCGGGTCGTTTGTACTGGATCAGCGATGGGGGCTGGCGCAGGGTTTCGACAAGTATGACTTTTCCATTGCCGAGGACGGGCGGGCCGGGGCCGACTCGCTGATGAGCGAACGGCGGGCGAACGAGGTGTCCAACGCGGCGCTCAAGTGGTTGCGCGAACGGGACGCCTCCGGGCGCGACGAGCCTTTTTTCGCGTGGCTGCACTATTATGATCCCCATCACCCGTACGACTCGCCGCTGCGCGGCCAGGAGCGTTTTTCCGGGCGGAAGTTCGGCGATTATGACGCAGAGATCACGTTGGCGGACATGCACCTCGGGCGGGTGCTCGAGGCGCTGGACAAGCAGGGCCTCACGGAGCGCACGCTGATTGTCTTCACAACGGATCATGGCGAAGGGTTTTACGAGAAGCAGGAAGCCTATCATGGGATCTTCGTGTATGAGACAACCATGCACGCGGCGCTGGTATTTTCCAATCCGACGCTATTCGCGAGCGCGGCACGGGTGACCGATCGCGTGGCGGGCACGGTGGACATCGTGCCGACGGTGCTCGATCTGCTGGGCGTGCCGGCGTCGATGCCCTTTGATGGCATCAGCCTGGTGCGCGACGGCGGCGATCCGGACCGAGCGATCTACATCGAGACGCGCTTTCCGCTGGCCAACGCGTGCAGCCCGCTCTACGGCCTGCGGCGTCACACCGACAAGTACATCTTAGCCCCCCGTCCGGAGTTCTACGATCTCGTCGCGGACCCAGCGGAGGAAGAGAATCTGCACGACGAGCGCCCCGACGTCGTTGCCGAGTTGCGGACGCGGCTCGAGGATTGGCGTGCGGACATGTCATCCACCGGCGCGGCGGCGGCCCAGGTTTCGGCGCTCTCACCCGAGGAGCAGAAGCGGCTTGAGGGGTTGGGCTATGCCGGCCAAAGCGGGATTGTGGACACCGGCGACCTGCCCGATCCGAAGGACCAGATCGAAGTCATCAACAAGATGAGCGAGGTGACCCACCTGAAGTCCGTCGAGCGATACGACGAGGGCATCGCGCTGGCACAGGCTGTTTTGGCCGAATCGCCCTGCTGGTACGCACCGGTCAAGAATCTCGCGGAGATGTACGTCGACACTGACCAGCCCGAGATGGCGGCGGAGGTATTTCAGGATTTTCTCGACCGATGCAGAGAGCAGAACGCGGTTACGCCGGAGGCGCTGTATCACTACGCAACGCTCACGGTTCACCGGCTGAAGAAGCCGCGGAAGGCGATGGAACTGGCGGACGAGGCCCTGCTGCTGGCGAAGGACTTTGGCGCCGCACACGTGGTGCGTGGCGACGCGCACGCGGCCATGGGCAATCTGGACTTGGCTATCATGGAATACCAGACGGCGTTGGAGGTGGACCCGCAGCGTGCCGGTCCGGAAGCGTCAGCCAAGCTCAAAGCCGCGCAGGCCCGGCGGGCGGAGCAATAAGTACGGTGCAGAACGACGCTGGCGGCCCTGCATCGCCGGCTGCAATGATCTTCAACGTGCATCGAGAGCCGAAAGAGCGACCGGATTTATCCCTTTCACCGCGTTGGCCGGGCAGCGTTGCGCAATAGCGATCCGGCATCGCGCCAAGTTGTGTTCGCCGCATCGTGCATCAAGCGGCTGCCCCGCCGCACCAATCATCGTCGGCGCTGCCGCTGCACCTGCAACATCAGCAACCCCAGCAAGGCGACCGGCATCAGGCTTATGGTACCGACGCCGCATGGGCCGCCACCGGGAGCGGAGCCGTTATCGTTGGTGTTGTTGTTGGTATTGCCGTTCACGTTGTCATTGACATTGGTGTTGACGTTGTCGTTGCCATTGACGTTGTCGTTGTCGTTGGCATTGTCGTTCGCGTTATCGTTGGTATTGTCGTTGGTATTTTGATTGTCATTCGTGTTATCGTTGGCGTTGTCATTGACGTTCTGATTGTCATTCGTGTTGTCGTTGACGTTCTGATTGTCGTTGTCGTTCGTGTTGCCACCGCCGCCACCGCCGTCGGCCGGGATGCGCACGATCAGGGGATCGCGGACATCGGACTGGCCGAACGTCGTGTAGCCCGGACTGCCCGCCCCCAGGTGGAAGGCGCCCGCGTTGTCGGCCGCGGGATCGCCACTCGCCCGCAGGGTGTAGCTGCCGCCCGCCCCGTTGAGCACGTCGGTGAAGTCGGCGTCGAATGCGATCTCGAGGGTCTGCCCGGCGGCTCCATCGACGAGTTGGATCGTCACGATTCCGACAAGTGCGTCGCCAGGGCCATCGAGGTTCGACCCCGCGGTCGCGGCGAACGCGGCCTGCTGCCCCCCTTCGCCCAAGGTGCTGTCTTCGGTGGTTCCATCCACCCAACCCGCCGGGACCGCCGTTCCGGCCACCTGGACGATTTCCGGGACGAACTCGTTGGAGAAGAACACCGTGGAGAGGTCGTCGTCTGTGGCGAGATTGTCCACGTATACCTCGATGACGGCCTGATCGCCGACGTTCAACTCGATCTCGCGCACGGCCGCGTCCGCGCCCTGCCAGGCCAGGCGAAGCTCGGCCGCCCGCGCCGCAGGCGCCGCCAGCAGTCCCAGGATCAGCGTTAGCAGTATGTTGCGAGCCATGGTGATCTCTCCTTGCCGGGTTGATGCCGAACCGTCGCGCCGCTCCAAGTGGGGCGCCTTGACGCAGCGCTCTCTTGCCGTCCATGACGGTCTTTGTTCAAGAGTATTATCGGTCGATCGGCGACCGACGCCCCAGACCGATTGTAGGTGGGCCCAGGTGTCGCCGCCTGCCCCCGGCAGGCCCCTTCAGGGGCATGCGGGGCGGGATGACGCCGGCGTGCTGTCAACGTCGGCGGAGGAGGCCGGCTGCGACGAGGGCCAGCCACAGGCCAGTGGCTGGCTCGGGAAAGCCGATGAGAATCAGCGGGGCGGCGGGTTGCCCCTCCGCCTTGCCGGGCGGATCCCAGCCCGGGCTGCCCCATTCGCCATACGCCACAAAGCTGTCGTAGTTTGCGTGGTAGCGTGCATCCCAGGTGAGGGGGTTACCGGCCGGGTCGAGCACACCCTGGTCTTCATGCGCGTTCGCGCAGATTTCCATCGTCCAGTTATTAAACGACCCGTGGTTTTGAACCTCGAAACTGCCCACCAGGAAGGCGCCGTTGCGGATCGGGTGCTGGCCGTGGGGATCGGCCACGGCGAACTGGGCGAGGCCGCCGAGATACCCGCTCTGCCCACCGGCGACCCAGCCGGCCATCGGTGTCGTGTCGGCGTGATCCAGATAGAGGGCGTCGTACGGATCCGAGGCGAAGGAGAAGAACACGGTTCCCACCGCGCCGTTGTCGTTTGGCATGTCCAGGTACACGTTGACCTGTGCGCTGCCCCCGGGGACGACAGCAAGCGCCTGCCTGCTTTCATTCACGACCCACTTGAGCGAGAGGGTGGCCGCGTGGGCGATCGACGTTGTTGCCGCAAGTAGTCCTGCCATCACCAGTTGTCGCATCATGGCTGTGCCTCTCTCGAAGTTCTCTCTGAAGTCGCGGCGAAGATCGGCCAGCTCAGCGTCGGCGGAGGAGGCCGGCCGCTGCGAGGATCAGCCACGCGCAGCTCGCGGGCTCAGGTACGATAAAGCCGATAAGCGGATTGGCGTCCTGACCTTCCGCGGCACCGGGCGGGTCCCAGCTTGGGCTGCCCCATTCTCCGTACGCTACGAAGCTGTCGTAGCTCGCGTGGTAGCGTGCATCCCAGGTGAGAGGATCGCCCGCCGGGTCCAGGACGCCCTGATCCCCGTGCGCGTTCGCGTAAATCTCCCTGTTCAGGCCATAAGCGCAGAGAGAAAGGTCTTCGACGCGGAAGCTGCCCACCAGGAAGGAACCGTTGCGGATCGGTTGCTGGCCCCAGGGATCGGCCACAGCGAACTGGGCGAGCTCGCCGAGATACCCGCTCTGCCCACCGGCCGCCCAGCCGGCCATCGGCGTCGTGCTGGTGTGATCAAGATAAAGGTCGTCATCTGGGTTGGAAGCGAAGGAGAAGAACACGGTCCCCACCGCGCCGTTGTCGTTCGGCAGGTCCAGGTACACGTTGACCTGCCTGGACATGCCAGGCGCGATCCACATGGTCGGGGAGCCTTCATCCGCCGCCCACTTGAGCGAGAGGGTGGCCGCATGTGCCGCCCCTGCGGCCGCCCCCATCACGAGCATCGTCACATAGCACCGTTTCATCACAGCCGCCTCCGCACAGTTGTTCGTCTAGCAGTGATCGCATCGCACGGTATGCGCGCATGCAGAGTTGTCACGGTAAAAGAGGGATCCCTAACTAGGGGCAGACACAAGGTCCGGTGCTGCTCAGCCAAGGACCGGGCGCCTTGATTGCCGCGACATCCAGACCGTTCACAGCCCCATCGCGGGTCACGTCGGCGCGTGGATCCATCGCCTCGTCCACCGCTACCTGCCAGTTGCCCGGCGACCGCACGACCGCAATGTCCAAGCCGTTCGTGAAACTGTCGCAGTTCACATCGGTGTCGGCGCAGGGCGGTGCGTCAAAAAGGAGCTCCATGTTCCTCACGGACACCGAGTTGTGTTTTGGGGCTGCGATCGTCGCCGCAAGAGGATCGCCCGACCGTTGGGGATCAACCGCGGCGTCAGACGCTGCGTTCAACGACAGCACCATCGGCTCAGCGCTGCCAAACTGCTCGGGCGTGATCGGCGCTCCGCCCAATTGCGGCAATCCATTATTGCCGTCGCAGGTTCCTTCGCAACCAGTCGGCGACATGGATTCGCGCGGATTCGACAGAGTCGGATAGTTGTGTTGGCCGAGGATACTGGCCCGATCAATTGCGGCCCCCACCGGCTGCGCACCGGGCAGAAACGCATTGGTGTCGCAAAGGTCAACAACGGGACCGCCCATGTCCACAAGAGCAGCGTCCCGGGTCGCCAAGCCGGAAGATGTGGGCGCGTGGCCGCTGTCAAGTCGCGCCGGGATGGCGACATCGGTCGCCCGCACGGTCGATCCGGCGAGCACCGCCAGCAGCATCGTTCGCCATAACATGAGCATAGCCTCCTGTTCATCGAGAAGTGAATTCACCTGGCAACCGCGCCCGGCAGGCGCGAACGGGCCTTCGTTGCGCCCGACACAAACGCCCGGTCAAATGGCGGACTGCGGACGAAGTCGGGTTATTCAGACAGGTTGCTAACCGCCTTATTCTACCCTGCCACGAGGACAAAGGCATCCGGAAAAGCACGTACCGTTCGCGATACACTTTGGACGCGCCCGGCGCGGTCATCCGCGTTGACGGCCGAGCAGCGCCGCCCCGCCGAGCAGGGCGAGGGCCAGCGTAGCCGGTTCGGGAATGACCAACAGGATCAGCGGATTGGGCTCCGGCTGGCCCAACTCGCCCCCGGGGCCGATCACCGACCAGCCGGGGTTGCCATAGTCGCCGTAGGCCACAAAGCTCGCATAGGACGTGTGATAGCGGGCGTCCCAGGTGAACGAATTCCCCCATTCATCCAGCACGCCCGCGTCGCTGTGGGCAGCCGCGGCGATGGGGAACGCCTGCCCCACCCCGTCTGCCGCTAGTCCCACGTAGGCAACCTCGAAGGCGCCCACACGATAGCTGCCCGGGCCGTCAATCGCATTGCTGATCGGGGGCATGGATGCGACCGCGAACTGGGCCAGGTCGCCGATCTCCCCCAGGAAGCCCCCGGCCGCCCAGCCGGGCTGCGTTGCCACCGACGGCCCCACCATGGCCACGCCGTCCAGCGGGATGGCGAACTGGAAGAAGACCGTACTGAGCACCTCGCCGGGGAGCAGGTCCATCCAGACTTCGACGGTGGCGGTCTCTTGCGGCAGGACGTTCAGGGTGGCGTTGGGCGTTTCCGCCCAACGCATGCTCAACGTGCCGGCCGACACTGCGGGCGCGAGCAACAAGACGATCATCAGGGCGAATTTCGGGCAAGAACGCATGGTAGAGCCTCCAAGGCGTACGAGAACGACCAGCCGCGCTGGCCTGGCTCTCTGCTCTACCTCCCGACAAGGCGTGAGGGCTCATCGCTCGACTGGCACACGAGGCAACCTGCGGGCACCGCGCGAACCCCAGTGCGACGAACCTGTTGTAACAATAGACCGTCGAAACGACGCCGGCAAGCGCTGGACTCAGCGTTTCCCAACATGGGGATACAATGACGTCCATCGTTTGCCCACCGTGCCAACGACGACCGCGTTGCGGACTCAGGGAAACTACTTATGGCTGCGTTCCATCTGAAGAGCCACCGGCAGCCTGCTCGAAGGAGCGCCAACTGACCACGCTGAAGATGCTGGAATACTGGTCCGTCCACGCGCGCATGTCGGGCGGAGCGGTGGCAGGCACCCAATCGGGGAAGCGGTTCAGGCGTGAGAGCGTACGTTCATCGCGGGCCATGACGACGAAGTGCGAGGGGCGTTTGAGGGGAAAACCGGTCTTGCCAGGGACGTCGGCGCGATCATACCGGTGCCAGCACGCCAGGCCCGCATCCTCGGCAAGCCGGGCGAGCAACGGCGTGAGCTCGAGAAACCGGTTCGATACGTTGAAAACCAACATGCCATCTTCGTCCAGCTTGCTGAGATAAAGCTGAAGGGCTTCGGCGGTCAGCAGGTGGGTGGGCACGGCATCGCTGGCAAAAGCGTCGAGGAAAATCAGCCCGAACGAGCCATCGTCCGCGTCCGCGATGGTCAACCGCCCGTCGCCCAGGATCACCTCCCAGGTGGCTTTGCAGCGCTGGAGATAGGTGAAAAATGCGGGATCACGGGCGATCCGCTCGACCTCGGGATCGATTTCGTAGAAAACGAAGTGGTCGCGGCGTTCGCCGTAGGCGGCCATCGACCCCACGCCCAGGCCCACGACGGCCACCCGCCGAGGCACGCGCATGTACTCATAAACCTTGAACACGTTGCCCACCGGTCCGGTCGGATGAAAGTACGTGAGGGGCGTGTCCTGACCGCGCGGATCGGTCCACTGCGCGCCGTGCACCGTGGTGCCATGGGCGAACTCGTGGTACGACTCCGACGCGTTCGTACGCACGGATTTTTCGCCGTAGAAGTTGCGCCCGGCGTAGATTACTCGGGTATCAGCCAACTCGAAAAAGACGCTTACCGTGACCATGGCAACGGCCAGGCACAGTCCAAAACGCAGGGCCGAGTGCCAGAACCGCTCCACCGCGATGCAAAACGCGGCAACCACGATCACCGTGAGCGCAATCGGCGCCGAAGGCAGTTCAACGCCATACCGCAGCACCCACAACAACCCCCCAACCACTGCCGCCATCGCCAGAGGTGTCGCCAAATGCAGCGCCCAATTGGCGGCTTTGGCCTGGAGCTCCTCTCGCCGCGTGATGACCAGACACGCCAGCACCATCACCAGGGGATATTCCAGAATACTGTCAAACGCCAGGGGCGCCACCACCGCGTTGAACAACCCACCCAGCACGCCGCCCACCGACATGCAGAGATAGAACTCGGTCAGGTGTCGCGACGCCGGCCGATCGTCCGCCATCGCACCGTGGCAGACCATCGCGGTCACGAACAGCGCCACGAGGTGCGCCACCAGGGGGAACCACCCCACTCCCTGGCCGCCCAGCACGGTCAGGATGGCCACCGGGGCGATCACGAACGGAAAGATCATCCGCACGCGCTGTTGGGTAAGGAACATCCGTCGCCCGAAGACCAGAATGAAGGACAGCAGGTAGATCGCCAGGGGCACGACCCACAAGAGGGGTACCGGGGCAATGTCCGTGGTGATGTGCACCGTCGCCCCGAGCATGAGGCTCGAGGGCACGAACGCCAGGGCGATCCAGTGCAGCCGCCGCCCGACGGTGACCGGCGCCGCGGCCGCGGGCCGCGCGTCCGCCCCGTTGGTGGGCGTCGCGCCCAGCGACTCGCCCGCTTCCACCGGCCTGGTTGATGAGCGCCAGAGCGTCACCGCGCAGGCCAGGGTGAGCACGAATAGAAGTACGTACCCGCCATACCAGAGCAGACTCTGGTGCGGCAGCGGCAACAGCCGCTCGTACGCCAGGGGGTAGCCCAGGAGGGCCAGCAGGCTTCCGGTATTGCTGGCCGCATAGAGGAAGTAAGGGTCGTGGGCCGCGCGGTGGCGAGTGTGGGAGAACCAGGTTTGCAGGATGGGGGCACTGCTGGACATGATGAAGAAGGGCAGCCCCACGCCGAGGGCCAGGCGGAGCAGCAGCCAGCCGAGGGGGTTGTCCTCCTGCGTGGGCACGGAGGAGGTATCGATGGCAATGGGGAGGACCGCGGCCAGCCCCGCCACGGAGAGAAGCACGGGCAGCGCCAGGATGACCAGATGGACCACCGCCTGCCGCCGCACGCCGAGCAGCCGGGTGGTGCCGTGGGCGTAGGCGTAGCCGGCCAGCAGCGCTGCCTGGAAGAAGACCATGCAGGTGTTCCACACGGCCGGGGTACCGCCCAGGGACGGCAGGATCATCTTGCCTACCATGGGCTGAACGAGGAAGAGCAGGAGGGCACTGACGAAGAGCGTCATCGCATAGAGGATTAACACGCGACCGTACCCTCCTTTGGGGGTTAGTGCCGGGGCAGTCGTTGGTTTCCGGGCGGCGGGCGATGCATGGCTCCGCCGGTGTATTCCTCGGTTCGTGTGCAGCGGCAACTATAGTTGGCGAGCGGGAAATGGTAAAGCAGGGCGGAGCGGCGCAGCGTTCCTGGCCCGTTCAGTGGCGGCCGCGGGCAGCGACTGGCGCGCAAAAAGGCGGAGCCGGCACGCGACCGACTCCGCCCTCGTTTTTACTGCTTGGGCTTCCTACAGGCGGAAGCTCATCGTCTTAGCGACGACGGATCAGCGCGAAGCCACCGAGAGCGAGCAGCGCGAGGCTGGCGGGCTCAGGGACGTTCACGAGGATCAGCGGGTTGGCATCCGGCTGACCAGCCTCTTCCTTGTTGATCGTGGTGCTCCAGCCCGGGTTGCCCCAGTCGCCGTAAGCCCAGTAGCCGGCATAGGCGGAGCCATAACGAGCATCCCAATTGACCGCATCGCCCGCCGCATCCAGGATACCACCGTCGACGTACGCATCGGCGAAGATGTTCTTGTTCTGGAGGTCAGCCACAGCATTCTGGTTCGTCACGATGAATGAGCCGACGAGCGTCGACTGGCCACCGGCGACACCGACGATGTCGGCCCCCGCCGCGTTGGCGACTGCGAACTGAGCCAAGTCGCCGAGCGTGCCGCTCTGGCCACCTGCACCCCAGCCGACCGGACCGGCGACGATGGTGGTGTGGTCCATGTACAGGTTGTCCGCGGGATTCGAAGCGAACTTGAAGAACACGGTGTTGACGACGTCAGTGTTAAACGAATCCTCGTAGGTGTCAACGTAGACGTTGACCGTTGCCGAATTGCCCGGAGCCACCGGCATGGCCTGCGAGTTTTCATCGGCCGCCCACTTGAGGGACAGCGTCGATGCATCGGCCGCCGTCGCCATCAGGGCAACAGCCAGAACTGCCACAAGAGCCTTCTTCATTTTCTACTCCTCCTTTAGAAACAAACTTGCAAGTTTCGGGGCTAGCGCTTCTTTCCAACAAACCCTCAGCAGGCAATTCGTTTGGTAAGATCAAAAGGGGGCAAGCGCTTCATTCCACTCCCTTTGATGCTTCCATGCGTCGTGATGCTTCTCACCTCTTCGAGCGTCGGTCTTCGCCCGCGCCGCGTCACCGCGGCGCGGGCGAAACCGATTAAATCACAGAGTCATCCTTACGGGCAGTTGCACGGACCGGTCGAGGTCTGCCAGGTACCCGGCGCCTTGACGGCCGCGATGTCCAGACCGTTCACAGCACCATCACCGTTGACGTCGCCACGCGGCTCATTCGCGCCCGGAACCGGCTCCTGCCAGGTGCCCGGCGCCTTGACGGCCGCGATGTCCAGACCGTTGACCGAACCGTCGCAGTTGACGTCAGCAGCGTCGCACTCGATGCCGGCCAAGGCCGTAAGGGTCAGGCTAGCATCAATGACAACAGTGGCCTCTTCGACGGGGAACGGGGCCGGTCCGACCTCGCCATCGACGATCACGTTCGCGAACGCGGTGTCGAGGGCCAGGACGATGGTCTCGCCGTCCGCGGCGATCGGAGCTTCGATGAAGCCGTCGGCGATGGTCACGTAGGTGCCGCTGTTGGCAACGTCGAGATCGACGGTGCCGATGGGGTAGGTGGCGCCACCAACGGTGTTACCGATGGTATTCTGGCCGCCGCCCAACTGCCAGAGGCCCATGGCACCATCACAGGTGCCGCTGTAGCCGCTGATCACCGGGGCCTCGGCCCGCGGGTTGGTCAGGCCGTAGTTGGTGAAGCTGTCGGTCATCGGATCGACGCGGTCGAACTGCGCCATGACGGCCGTGGACTCGACCAAGAAGGCCAGGTCGTCACACAGGTCGATCGCAATGGTGCCGGTGTTCTTCAGGTTGGAGCCCCACAGAGCCAGACCCTCCGAAGCGCCGGTGAGGCGGGCCTGGATGAGCACAGGAACCTGCTCGCCATTGACACCGTCGTACGAGTACGAGGTCTGCTCACCCGTCGTGACCACGCGCAGTTCGAGCGTGGCCGCCATAGCCGTCGAAGCCGCAAACAAAGCAGCAATCGCAGCAACTCCCAAAACTTTCTTCATAGTTCTTTCCTCCAAAGGAATGAGACAAACGGGTTTGGTTAGTGGTTGCGCGTTCGTCTCAGTTCTGACCCTATGGTCACCGCCCATGATAGGGCATCGGGTTAACGGGTTCAATCAAAAACTCCTGGCAGATAGACTAAGTTTGCGCGAAGTCCGTCTGCCGACTGCACGTTCGCACGAGCGGCTCGAAGCCCGTGTTACCGGGCCGCGGGGGCCGATCGGCGACGATGAAAAGAGAAAGGATGCGCCCAGAGACTGCACTCAGAACGGCTGGGATGGGTTCGCTCCTCTTCTTTCCCTCGACCGCTCATTTATACCCGGGCGGGGCAAGCGATTCAAGCATTTCGTCGACAGCATTTGACATCGGCCTGCCGGGACCGATAAAGGCCGGCCTGACAGGGTGTTACGGCATGCTATAGGCGGCGTCGGAGCAAGATTTGACAGCCCATTTCAGCAAATGGTGAGGATGGCCCATGGGCGTTTGCGCGGGCGGAATGGGCCTGGGCGCCGTCGACAGCCGGTGCGTGGGGGGCCTGGAGCCCGTGAAATGCGGTTTTCAGTGCCGTGATTGGGGTTTATGCCCCCCCATGCGGGCCTGGGGGGTCCGATCATTGGAATCGGGGCGTTTGGGGCGGCGCTGGTGCGGGTTGGCGGGTGGTGCGGGTCCCGTTGTTTGTGGCAGCGGTTTGGGGGATTTTGGCCGGAGGCGGGCACGGCCCGCCCTACAGGGCCGAGGGCGGGCATGGCCGCGTTGCGGAATGGGCGATGGGGATGGTTGGTGGGTGATGCGGGCCCGATGTGAGGGGGAGCGTGTTCGGAGTTCTGGCCGAAGGCGGGCATGGCCCGCCCTACAGCGCCGAGGGCGGTTACGGGCCGCGTTGCGGGTTGGGCGGTGGATGATGGCCTGTCGATGGCGCGGGGGCCCGATGTTGGATGGCGCGTCACTGGGATGCTGGGGCTGAAGGCGGGCACGGCCCGCCCTCCAGTTTGCGGCTCAGAGTGCAAAAGCAATGGCGCGCAGAAGGCGGCGTGCAGCGGGCGGGTTGGCGCGGTAGGCTGGCGGCGCGGGTGGCGATAACCCGTAGTGCGCGGGTGGCGACAACCCGCAGACCGGCATTGACCCGTCGACGGGCTGTACCCGCGGACGTTTTGATCTGTTTTCAGCGACTTGGGCGATGGGCGCCGCGGGTTGGTCGGATTTGTGCCGCAGCTCGCTCGCGTTGTTGGCGCTTCCCTGTAGCAGTACCGCGAAAACTGGAGCGTTACTGGACCCGCGGCGCGTGGCGCGTCGCTTTGAACCCTGGACGAGCCCGGATCAACATGCCCTCCCTGCCCCTGCCTGCCAGCGTAAAGAACCTCAACCGCGTGCAGCGGATCGCCCGGGTGCTTGCGCGCCACGGGTTCGGGCACGTGGTCGAGCAGATGAACCTGGGGCGCTTTCTGCCGCTGGGCAAGGTGTTGCGGCGGGAGTCGGTGCCGGGCCGGCCTATGGCGTCGGTGGGTCGGCGGCTGGCGGCGGCGTGCGCCGAGTTGGGCCCCACATTCGTCAAGCTGGGGCAGATGTTCTCGACCCGGCCTGACCTGGTTCCGGAAGACATTCTGAACGAGCTGCGGACGTTACAGGACCACGTGCCGCCGTTCGATCATCAGACGGCGCTGGAGATTATCAAGTCGGAGACGGCGGCGGCGATCGAGGAGTCCTTCGCCGAGTTCGACGACGCGCCGTTCGCCTGCGGCAGCATCGGGCAGGTGTACCGGGCGAAGACGATCGCGGGGGAGCCGGTGATCGTGAAGGTCAAGCGTCCGGGGATCGACGAGATCGTCGCGCAGGACCTGAGCCTGCTGAAATGGATGGCGGCGACGGCGGAGCAGTGGATGCCGGAGCTGACGCACTTCAACCCGCCGCAGGTGATCGACGAGTTCGAGCAGCTTATCGGGCGGGAGATGGACTTCATCAGCGAGGCCTCGGCGACGGCGCGGTTTGAGGAGGCGTTCACCGACGAGGATTACGTGCGGATTCCGCACGTGCACTGGGAGCTCACCTCCTCGCGCGTGCTCACCTTGCAGGAAATCAGCGGCAAGAGCATCGACCGGCTGGCGGACGGCGACGGGCGGATGTTCGACCGGCACCTGCTGGCCCGGCGGCTGGTCAACATGTACCTCAAGCAGTTTTTCGACATGCGGCTTTACCATGCCGACCCGCATCCGGGGAATTTTCTCATCAGCCCGCCGGCACGGATCGGGCTGATCGACTTCGGGCAGGTGGGCACGCTGAGCGACGAGGCGGCGGGTCAGCTCGTGATCATGATCGTCGCGATGGTGTACCGCGAGCCGATGGTGGTGGTCGACGTGCTCAACGACCTGGGGGCGGTGGACCCGTCGACGGATCCAAAGATGCTGGCGCGGGCGCTGCGGCAACTGCTGGACAAGTATCACGGGCTGCCGCTCAAGCGGCTGGACCTGGTGGTGATCTTCACCGAGCTGGCGGCGGTCATGCGGAGCCACAACGTGACGCTGCCGCGCGAGATGGTGATGGTGCTCAAGACGCTGTCGACCGTGGCGGGGGTGGCGCTGCAACTCGATCCCGAGCTGGACCTGGTGGCGATTTTGAGTCCGCGGCTCAAGGGGCTGATCGCCAGCCGGTTTTCGCCGGGGGCGATCGCGCGGGGGGCGGGGGTGTCGCTGTGGCACCTGGCGAGCATGCTCAAGACGGCCCCGAGCCAGATGCGCACGGCGCTGCGCCGACTGAGCCGGGGGCATTGGCAAATCCATATTCGCCACGAGAACATCGACCGGCTGGCGAACGAGCTCGACCGGTCGAGCAACCGGATGGCGTTTTCCATCGTGATCGCGGCGGTGATCGTGGGCAGCTCGGTGGTGATCAGCACGGAGGCGGAGTTCAGCGTGCTGAACATTCCGATTCAGTGGTTCGGCATCGCGGGGTATCTGTTCGCGGGCATTCTGGGGGTGAGCCTGCTGTGGGCGATTTTCCGCAGCGGGCGGTTGTCGTGAAGCTGTCAGCTATCGGCTATCAGCCATCAGCTTTCTGCTCTTAGTTGTTAGCTATTAGCTGTCAGCTATGAGTTTGCGGGGTACGGTGAGGCGGGCGCGGGCGCTGGTGCGGGTTCGGTTGACGCGGACTTCGATGGCGCCGGTTTGCGGCTCGGTTTGGGGGTTGAATTGCAGGACGGCGCGGCCTGTTGCCCTGGGCGGCATCAGGGCGGAGACGTCGATCTTCAGGCCGGCGTCGCCGGCTTGTGCGGCTGCTTCCCAGGCATCGGGATGGTGCTGGAGCCAGGTGGCGGCCGACGCGGCCGCGAGGCGGGCGGCACGCTCCAGCTCATCCTGTTTGTGCGTCCGATGCTGGCCGGTCGAGAAGGCGGCCAGCACGGCGAAGATGCCCGCGAGCAGCGCCGCCACGCCGAGGACCAGGACGAGCATCACGCCCCGCCGTCGCGAAGTTGGATGACTCATCGCCCACCTCCCGTCTGGACCCGAATGGCCGTCGCGAGTTCGCGCCGGGTGGGAAAACGCTGATCGATGGTCAGGGTGTGGTGGAAGCGGATCCAGACGACGCCGCCCTGCTCGGAGACCGGCTCCCATTGGAAGCCGATGGTGGTGTCGACCAGCCGCCAGGTTTGCCGCTGCTGCTCGGTGGCGCCGGCCTTGACGACGCGGGTGACGGCGCCGTTGCTGGTGAGGTAGGCGACCTCGGCGTCGGGGGCGCGGAGGGTCAGTTCGGCGCCGTAGGCGTCCTGGTCGGCCGCGACCGCCACCGCGGCAGCGGCGTCGCGGCGCAACTGCTCGACGATGGACCGTCGGGCGTCGGCGACGACGGCCTCTCGGGCGGCGACGCGCTGAGCCCGCAAGCCCTGACCGACCAGTCGGACGGTGGTGTTGCCGATCACAACCACAATGGGCAGGGCGGCGAGGAGGTAGATGAGAGCATAAGCCGTCCGCCGTGGAGGTTTCGCCGTTCGACGTCGGGATTTAGCGATTGGTCGTGGGGATTTCATGGGGTCACCTCCGGGCGCGGCAGATAGAAGCGGGCCGATTCGTGAATCGGCTTGTGATGTTCGCGGGTGACGGTGGCGGTCACGGTGATCAGGTCGAAGCCGGTCCAGGGGCCCTGCCCGGGGGCAGCGTGCTGGGCGAGGGTAATTTCGTTGGGGAGGCTGCCGGACGGTGGGCGGGAGTCGCGCGGGGCCCCGGCCAACAGGCGCTGGAGTTGGGCTTCGGCCGCCCAGGTGGCGGCTTCACGCCAGGCGTAGTGGTCGCGGGTGCGGGCGTATTCCGTGATGGTTCCGGCCGCCAGAATGACGAGCACGCCCACGACGAAGAGGGCGACGGCCAGTTCGAGCATGATGAAGCCGGTTCGTGTGACGGGTTTTGCATTCATGGCTGCGACCTCACCAGACCTCGATCGATTGGATCAGCATGATCAGCGGCAAAAACAGCGCGTACACGACGACGGCGACCAGCATGGCGAGGATGAGGGTGCACAGCGGAAAAACCAACCGCTGGACGATCATCCACGATCGGCTCACAAGGCCGGCGTGGTAGTCGGCGACGTAGCGCAGAGCCGCGTCGAAATTGCCCGTCCGCTGCCCGGACGCCAGGGCGACGATCGCGGCGTTGCCGAGATTCGCCGCCCGGGCGGCCTCTCCCGCGCTGTCGCCGGCCGCGAGTCGGGCGGCAAAGCGGCGCATGCGTTCGCGGAGATGGAGGTTAACGTCGAGTTCGGCGACGGTGGTCGCGGCTTGGGCGAGCGTCATCCCGGATCGCCGGGCGAAGCCCAGCGCCCGAAAAACGATCGACATGCCCGCGCCCAACTGCATGCGGCGCAGGCCGGGGATGCGCCAGCGGACCGTGTCGGCGATCTGGGCTGTCCATTGCAGGGCCTCGGGACGGCGGGGGCGTATCCGCCAATAGATGACGCTCGGCACGGCGAGCAGGAAAACGCCCAGCAGCAGCGAGAAGAGCTGCCCCAGGCCCTGGGCCAGGTCGATCAGCACGACGGTGATCGACGGCAGTCGCGTGTCGAAATCGACGAAGATCTCTTCGAACTTGGGGATGACGACCACCATGATCATGGTGACCACGGACAGGATGACGGCGAGGACGAGAATGGAATAGGGGCCGGCCGCCGCGTCGACCTGGTTCTCGGCGCGGTCGCGCTCGATGAGCATGTGTTCGGTCGCGCGCAGCGCCTCGTGCAGTTGCCCGCTGCGCTCGCCGGCCTGGATCATGCTCAGCACCAGTCCGGAACACTCGGGATAGCCGGTCCGGACCGCGGTCGAGAGGGGCTGTCCCTGCGCGAGCAGCGCGGAGATGGCCGCAAGGCGGGCCCGGACGCGCCGGGGTTCCTCTTGTGCAGCCATGCGCAGCGCCGGGGCCATGGGCAGATTCAACCGCACAACGGCCGCGAGCTGGCCCACCACCATGCGTTCACAGGATCGCCGCCGGGTCCGCACCGTGATCGCCCGCCACAGCAGGTAGGGAATGCCAAAGGCGGCGATGAGGCTCAGCAGCGTGGCTGCAATGATTTCGAAGACGCCCATCACAGGTCCCCTATCCGGTCATCGATTGAATCAACGAAAGCAGCGGGAGGAACATCCCGGCGATGCCAAGACCCACGATGGCGCCCAGGAGCAGGATGGTAATGGGCATGAGCAGAATGCGCAGCATGGTCTGCACGTGCCGAGCGCGCGACTCGTAGGCATGGGCCAGCTTGGCCAGAGCCGCCGGCAGGGCGCCGCGCATGCCCGACACCTGCACGCAATAGCCGAACAGCGCGGGGATGTGCGGCGTGGTTTCGGCGGCCGACAGCGCGGAGTGGCCGCGTTCCACCTGGCCGGCCATGTGCTCCGCGTCGCGGATGAGGCTCGGGCTCCCGGTGGCGCCGGCGCCCAGCCGCAGCGACTCGGCGAGGCCCAGGCCGCTGCCCACCGCGGTCGCGACCGAGCGGCAGAAACGGGCGAGCAGCGAGGCGCGATGGACCCGCCCCACCACGGGAATCAGGTCGAGGACGTGCTCCCGCAGGGCGCGTCCGCCGGCGAAATAACGAGAGGCGAATCCGAAGCCCACGCCTGCGGCGATCAGCGCCAGCAGCACCAGGCCGACGGCGCCGACATGATCGGAAATCAGCAGAAGGCCCTGGGTCAGCGCCGGCAGCTCAGAGTCGAATTCGGCGAAGACCTCCTTGAATTGCGGCATGAGAAACCCGAAGAAGAGCGTCACAATGCCCAGGGCCATGACAATCACCACCAGGGGGTAGCTCAGCGTCTCCCAGAGCAAGCGGCGGGTGGTCGCGGTAAAGTGCAGGTGCTGGTTCAGGTTCATGAGCGTGGCGGGCAGATCGCCGGTCTGCACGCCGGCGCGGATCACGCGGCTGTAGAGCAGCGGCAGGCCTTGTTCGTGGTCGGCGACGGCCTGCTCGAGGGGTACGCCGCGGCGCAGGTCGGCAACCAGGGCTTCGATCCACTTGCGCAGCGCGGGCGATTCGATGTCGCGGGCGAGTTGGGCGAGGCCGTCATCCAGGGCCATGCCGGCCTGGGCCATGGAGGCGAGTTGCTCGTTGAAGAAGGCGAGGTCGTCGGCGGAGATGCGCGTGACGGTTCGGGGTGGCGCCTGGGCCTCGGTCAGCTCCCGCACCTGCAAGCTCATGGCCTGCAACTGGGCCAGCGCCGCGTCGTGCGCCACCGCTTCGAGGCGGCCGGTCATAACCGTTCCGCCGGGGGTCAACACGTTGTAGTCAAACCAGGGCATCTTCGAGCTCCCGCTGATTCATGATGCAGTAGTCCTGTCGCTCTCGGGCGCCGACTGCCAGACCACGGTGGTTCCCAGCGCCCGGCGCACCTCATTGATGGTGGTAAAGCCTTCGGCAAGCAGACGTTGCGCGTCGTCCACGAGGCTCCCACGCCGCTGGGCGATGATTTCGCGCAGGGTTTCGGCCGGGGCGCAACGCAGGATCTGTTGGCGCAGGGGTTCATTCAAGTCGGCAAACGCGCCGCAAGCGGTGCGGCCCTGGTAGCCCGTCTGGCCGCATGCGGCGCAACCGGTGGCTCGGCAGTCGGGACAGATCCTGCGCACCAGCCTCTGGGTCGCCACCAAGGTCAAGGCGCTGACGACCTGGTAGGGCGCCACGCCCATTTCGAGCAGGCGGGCGATGCACTCCGCCGGATCGCCGCTGTGCATGGTGCTCATGACCAGGTGGCCGGTGAGGGCGGCCTCGGTCACGATGTGGGCGGTGGCGGCGTCGCGGATCTCCCCGACGAGCAGCACCTGCACGTCTTGGCGCAGGAGCGAGCGGAGCGCCTTGACGTAGTTGAGTTCGCCGTAGGGCTGAATCTGGATCTGGGTCAGTCCGGCGACGCGCTGCTCGACGGGGTCCTCGAGGCTGATCACGCACCGTCCGGAATCGACCTGGAGAATATGACGGGCCAAGGCATAGAGGGTGGTGCTCTTGCCGGCGCCGGCGGGTCCGGTGATCAGGATCAGACCGCCGGGTTGCTCTGCGGCCGACCGCAGCCCGGCCACCATGTCGGCGGCGAGGCCCAGATCGTCCAGATTGACCGCCGCGGCGCCCGTGGGCAGGAGGCGCACGACCGCCCGCTCGCCGTAGATGGTGGGAAAGGTTGCCACGCGGGTGTCGAGGGCGGCGGATGGCGCGTCGATCGACGACCCCGACTGCGGGGTTGATTCGCCGTCCGGCCCATCCCACCGAAACGCCCCTTCCTGGGGCACGTCGACGCGATAAGTCAGCAGACCGGCGAGGACCTTGAGCCGGGCGATGACGTTTTCGGCCAGTGCATGGGGAAGGCGGTCGACGTCGTGGAGCACGCCGTCGATGCGGAAACGGACCCGCAGGGCGTCAGGGGTGGGTTCGAAATGGACGTCGCTGGCGCGCTGCGTGGCGGCCCGGCGGAGCAGATCTTCCACCGCCCGAACCACGCTGTCGTCAAATGCCGGTTTCCGCTGAGCCACACCACACCTGTTTCACTGGGACTGCCGGAGGCCTCTGCTGTTGCGCACGGCAGCGTACGGATGCCCTCATCGCCAGTGGTACTTTACGGAGAGGCTGCGTTCTTTGACAGACAATTCAAGAATGCGAGGTGTGGAGCAATAACCGCTTTCTCGATTGGGACTTCGGTGACGGAATGGTGAGGCGACGCATGGTTCCCAAGGTGGACGGGACCGGCGGGAAAGCCGGTCCCCCAGCGGGATCGGGGCAGGCGCTGCAACTCACAATTCGAGCAGGTCGCGGGCGCGTTCGAGTTCCGTGCTGCTGTCGACGAGGATGGCGTCGAAGTCGCGACCTGAGAGCTGGAGCTTGTCCAGGGCGGCCACCAGCGATTGCGGGTCGGAGAGCTGGTCGAAGAAGCCGTCGCCGTTGTTGGTGCAAACGTGCTCGGCAACGTGGACGATTTCGGGGAGGAGGTCGTCCTTCTTCTTGCGGGCGAGGTGATGGTGAATCTTGACGGCGTCACGGATGGACTTGGGCAGTTTCCAATTGCGGAGGACGGCGGCCCCGGCGGCACAATGATCGAAGCCGAGGGTCTCGTCCTCGGCGCGGATGAACTCCCGGCCGGTGCCCTGATAGCGGGCGAGGACCTGGGGGAAGAGCTTGGGGAAGAGGTTCCACTCGACGATCATGCCGATGTCGTGGACCAGGCCGGCCATGAATGCCTCCTCCTGCCGTTCGGGCGCCGCCCAGAGGGCGATGGCGCGGCAGGTGACGGCGGCCTTGACGCTGTGGATCCAGAGGTCGCGGGCGCAGAAGTGGTTGGTGGAAAACTCGCGGGCGTAGAGGCTCTTCATGCAGGCGGCGAGGACGACGTTGCGGACGTTCATGAATCCGAGGACGACGACGGCGCGATGGACGTCGCTGACCTCATCGGCGTTGGGAGACCGATAGTAGGCGGAGTTGGCCAGGCGCAGCAGCTTGGTGCTGATCGGCGGATCGAGCAGGATGATGTCGGTGAGGGTGCGGGCGTCGGCGCAGTCGTCCTGGATGACGTCGATGACCTTCTGAGCGACGACGGGGAGGGTGGGCAGCTCGCTGGTCTGCGACATGAGTTTTTCGAACTTGGCGCGCTTCATTTATCGGTCTCCGCAAGCTGGTGTTGGGCCGCCGCGCCGAGCCGCGGGCCGGCCTTCACCGCAACTATACGATTGTGAAAACGCTAGCGCAGAAAATGCGCCGCGATCGTGTGGTGGGGATGGTCTTGTTTGCTCTGGACGGACAATACGTCGAGGGAGTGAGGGGGCGTCGGCGAGTTGTTGGTGCGGCGGGCCGCTTTGTTTACCGCATGGCGGCGCACGGCGTTGAGCTATCCCGGCGAATCCGGCCTGATCGCGCCGTGCTTGGCCATGGCACCCTGCCGCTTTGGCACCCTCGCGCCGTGCTTGGCCATGGCACTGTGTGCCGGCCATGGCACTCTGGCGCCGGGCTTTGCAGCCTTGCGCAACGCGCCTCAGGTCAGCAGGCTCTTGCCAGCCATGTCCTTGGGCTGGTCGAGGCCCATGAGGGCGAGGGCGGTGGGCATCAGGTCGGCGAGGCGGCCGCCCTCGCGGAGCTGGGCGCCCTTGACCGCGTCGTCGACCACGATGGCCTCCACGTCGTAGGTGGTGTGGGCGGTATGGGGCCGGCCGCTGCCAGGATCGACCATCTGCTCGCAGTTGCCGTGATCGGCGGTGACGATGAGCATGCCGCCTTTTTTCTGGACGGCGTCAACGACCCAGCCGACGCACGCGTCGACGGTTTCGACGGCCTTGATGGCCGCGTCGAGGTTGCCGGTATGGCCGACCATGTCGCCGTTGGCGTAGTTGAGGATGATGGCATCGTACTTTTCGGAATCGATGGCCTGGAGCATGACGTCGGTCACGCCGTAGGCGCTCATCTCCGGCTTCTGGTCGTAGGTGGAGACGTCGCGCGGAGAGTCGACGATCTGGCGATCCTCGCCGTCGAAAGGCTGGTCGCGGTAGTCGTTGAAGAAGAAGGTCACGTGGGGAAACTTCTCCGTCTCGGCGCAGCGGAACTGCTTCAGCCCCAGTTCGGAGACGTACTGCCCGAAGATGTTCTTCATCTTCGGCGGCTTGTGGAACGCCACGTTGACGGGGAGGCCTTCCTCGTAGGCGGTCATGGTCGCGAAGTAGAGGTCGAGCTTCTTGCCGCGGTCGAACCCGTGAGACTGCGTGTTGCCGCTCCGGTCGGCGGCCTCGAACGGGAATTCATCGTAGGTGAAGGCCTTGGTGATTTCGCGCGGACGGTCGCCGCGGAAGTTGAAGAAGATGACGCTGTCGCCGTCCTTGATGGTCGCCAGCGGCGTGTTGCCGTCGGGGCAGATCGCGGTGGGCTCGATGAACTCGTCGCCGAAGCGCGATTTCTCGGTGGGGTTGTCGTAGTAATGCTGGAAGGCCTCGGCGGGGGAGATGGCTTTGCGTCCTTTGCCCTCGGTGAGGAGGCGATAGGCTTTTTCAACGCGGTCCCAACGGTTGTCGCGATCCATGGCGTAGTAGCGACCGACGACGGAGGCGACCCGCCCGACGCCCATTTCGGCGAGGCGGTTTTCGATCTGCTTCATGAATTCAATGCCGCTGTCGGGGGGGCTGTCGCGGCCGTCGCCGAAAGCGTGGACGAAGACGCGTTCGCCCGGGAAGCCCTTGCGTTTGGCCAGTTCGACGCAGCCATAGAGGTGCTCGAGGATGCTGTGGACCCCGGCGTCGCTGCACAGGCCCATGATGTGGACGTCACCGCCGGTCTGGGCGGCGCGTTTGTAGGCGCCCAGCAGGGCGTCATTGTCGAAGAAGTCGCCTTCGCGAATCCGGCGGGAGATGCGCATGATCTCCTGGTCGACAATGCGACCGGCCCCGATGTTCTGGTGCCCCACCTCGCTGTTGCCCATGATCCCGTCGGGGAGGCCGACATCCTCGCCGCTGGTGTGAATGAGCACGTGGGGATAGGTATTCATGAGGCGGTCGTCCACCGGGGTCTTGCCGAGGTGGACGGCGTTGGCCTTGTTCCATTCCGGGTAGGGGTTGGCGCCCCAGCCGTCGCGAACGATGAGCACCAGGGGACGTTTCTTGAGCACGGGTGACATAGGCGCCTCCAACAGCGAAGAAAATCAAATACGGCGCGGCATTATACGAGGAGGCGGGGAACCTGCCATGGGGCGGGACCATCCGGGCAGGCCGCCACCCGGCCTCTTTCTCGATTTTTCGGGCGCTGCGGCCGATTGGCTGGAACGGTTGTGTTTTGAATCGGATCACGACGGCAATCCATAGTCCGTCGTCGGGATGACGATGCGTTCATTCCGTCCGCCGCTATTCCGTCGGCCGCCGCCGGCGGGCCGTTCGGCCGTCATGCATTTTCCCCATGGGTGCAATGCGAATGCTGCGCTGCGCGAAGGGGAATGGCCGCGGTCAGGCGTTCCTGAGCCAGTGCCGGGTCTTGAGTCCGGGGAGCGCGGGTGATCGGGGTACGTCATGCCGCGGCGGCCTCGAAGTCGTCCTCGATGCCATTCGGCAACAGTGCCACTGTACTTAGCGAAGCCGCGGTGGCAGAAACTGTTGATTCGCGAGCCAACTTTCACTATCTTCATGGTGCAGCTTTCGCTTCAGGTTATCGGGCTTGCTTCTGACAGGGCCCCCCAAAACCCGGGGGACCTCGCTCGGAGGCGTGGATGATGGGGGGACGCGGGCCATTCCGACCATGCGGCGTTATTTTCCAGCCTCTGGCCGCATAACCGGCTGACACGTCGTTCAACTCTCCGCACGCGCTCCGCGCGCCGGACACCATTTTCGTGGAGGAGTCATCATGGGACACACGGCTATCGTGCGCACATGGCAGCGCGGATTGTGCGTCATGCTAATTGTTGGCATCGCTGCGCCCATCGCCTGGGCCCAACCGGCGGGGCCGGTTATCTCGTTGCGCCCGACCGCCGGGCCGGCCGGGACGGAGGTGCTGGTGACCGGCGGCGGGTTCGATCCGGACACCTGCGCGGTCGCGCTGTATCTGGACTCCACGACCAACGGGTTGTTGGCTTTTGCCGAAGCCGGCAGCAGCGGCTTTCGCACCAGCATGGTCATCCCGGTGGGTACGTCGCCGGGAGCGCACGAGGTGATCGCCCTGGGTCAGTTCTTCGGCGCCGAATTCTGTGACGCGCCGTCCGGAGAGCAGGCCTCGGCAACGTTCACCGTGCGCGAGGTCGCCCCGCCGATCCCCCTGATTGACTTCGACGAGGTGGACGGCACGCCCGGAACGGTGGTCACCGTCCGCGGGGCCAACTTCTGCGGCGCCCCGGAATGCGGTACGGTGGACATCCTGGTTGCGGGTTTGCCCGCGGTGCAGAAGGTGCAGGTGAATCCCGACGGGACCTTCGAGGCGGAAGCCGTCATGCCCGGTGGGACGCCGGTTGGAGAAAACCCCATCCTGGCGAGGCAGATGCTGGGCGACGGCGACGTGCTGGAAGGGTACGGTTCGATCTTCCTGTCGGTCCGGCCCAACTTCATCCCGGTCAAGCGACTGAGCCACGCGATGGCGCAGGAATTCAACCGTCCCATGGCCAGCGCGCTGGACTTTGCGCCGGCGCCCCAGAAGCCCCTCGGGCCGATCGAACCCGGCTATCGTTCGCCGCCGCCTTCGGCGGTGAGTGACGTGAACCCGGACGGCCAGCCTTCGGAGCCGCGGTTCGGCGGGCGCTGCCTGGGCATTTCGATCAGCCCGACCGACACGGACAACGCCTTCGTCGCGTCGGAACTGGGCGGCATCTGGCGGACCACCAACGGCGGCGACACCTGGAGCCACCGCGACGACATCCCGCTGACCGTCTCGCGCGACGTGATGTACGATCCGCAGGACGCGAACATTCTCATCGCCACCGGGCGTTACGACGGCACGGTGGCCAACAACGGCGGCATCTGGCGCAGCACCGACGGAGGCAACACCTGGTCGAAGCCGGCGACGTCGAATCCGGCGTGTAGCAACGAGGCCTCGGCATGGGGCATTTCCATACCCAACGACCCGGTCGAGCACGTCAACATTTTCGTCGGCACCGACTGCGGGGTGGCCATCAGCGACGACTCCGGGGCGACCTGGACCCACGTGGACCCGTGCACCGCGGCCGACGCGGGCTTCTGCGGCACCGGCGGCACGATCTTCGACGTCGAGGCCCGGGTGGTGGGCGGCGACATCCAGGTTGACGTCTGCGGTGCAGAAGGCTACTTCCGGTCGTCCGACGGCGGCAACACCTGGAGCGCTCCCGACCCGAACTCGCCCTCGTTGGTGGGGCTCAACCCCTGCCACATCGCGACCGCGCCGCAGGATCCCGACACCGTGTACCTGGCCAACTGGAGCGGGACGACGCCGTCGGGCTTCTGCCAAGCGCAACTTCTGGAATCGACGACGGGCGGGACGGCCGGCTCGTGGGTGGACATGGGCATCGGCGCCCAGAACTGCCGCGACGCCTGGGTGGTGACCCATCCGGCGTTGAGCGGCGATGCCGATGAATTCGAGGTCTACGTCGGCGACAGCCAGCGCATGCGGCGACAGACGTGTGACAGCACCAGCACGCCGCGGTGCCAGACGGGCGCGGGCAACTGGCCAACGGCCGACTCCGGGGCGCACGCCGACCCGAGCGACATCGCCTTTGACACGTCCAGTCCCAACGGCTGCCCCCTGCTCGCCTCCAACGACGGCGGCATGGCCAGTTCAAGCGACTGCGGCGCCACCTGGGACGACGCCAACCGCAGCCTGCACGCGCTGGACATCGTGGACATGGCCGGGACGGTCAACCCGGGCGCGACCGACCTCTACCTGGGCACCCAGGACAACGGCATGTACTTCACCAACGACAACGCCAGCACCTGGACGCGCCCCCGCGGCGCAGACGTCTATAACGTGGAGGCCGATCACAATCCGCCCGCCCGGGTGTTTTTCCGCCAGTGCTTCGGATGCAGCAATCGCATCGCCGATCCGAACTTCGCCAGCCTGAGCGGCGCCGGCGCGTTCACCGATCCGCCGGGCAACGTGGGCACCTTCGCGCGCGTCACCCAGTTTGGACCGCTGAGCTACGCCATGCTCACCAATGACGGGGCCACCCCGGCCACGTGGAGCGTCTACGTCACCACCGACGAGGGCGCGACGTGGAACCAGATGGGCCCGGCCCTTCCCGGCAGTCCCGGCGAGATCCGTTCCTCCGGGCCGGCCGCCGCGCCCACCTTCTGGATCCGGCTGAGCGTGGGCGGCGCGCGGCGCATGTATCGTCTGACCGGCGCGTTCGACAACACGGCCACGCTGGCATTGCGCAACACGGGGCTGAGCGTGCCGACCGCGGCGTGGGCGGTCGATCCCAATAATCCCAATCTTCTCTACGTGGCGGATATCGGCACGGACCAGATGATGTTCACCACCGACGGCGGGCAGATATGGGATTCCGATCCCGCCCTCACCGACATAGTCACCCAGAACGGCGACTATCGCTTCGACTCCAACACCTGGCGCAACCAGGTGTGGTCGATCGGCATCGACTCCAACAGCAACACGATTCTCGTCGGCACGCGTAACGCCGGGCTGTACGTGTCGGTCAACGGCGGCGTAAGCTGGGTGATCGTGCCGGGCAGCGAGTTGTTGCCGCGCTTTCGCGACTATTTCTTCGACGAGAGCGACGGATCGATCTACGCCGCGACCAGCGGGCGCGGCGTGTGGCGGATCCAGCTCGCCTCGGCCGATCTGAGCGTGGACAAAACCGATTCGCCCGACCCGGTCGCCGGCGGCGCCGCCAACGGCACGCTGACCTACACGGTCACCGTGAGCAACGACGGCCCCGACATCGCCCACGAGGTGGTCGTCACCGACACCTTCCCCGACGGCACGATTCACACCGGGGATACCGGCGGTTGCGTCGTCGGGCCGGGCAGGCTGCTGACGTGCAATCTGGGCGATCTGGATCCGGAGTCGGAGACCTCGTTTGAGTTCACCGTGGAAGTCTCGAGCTGCGAACCGGTGATCACCAACGAGGTTGCGGTCGAATCGCTCGACCCCGATCCCGATCCGACCAACAACATGGCCACCGAAGATACCGCGGTGATTGACGTGACGCCGCCGATCATCATCGACTGCAACGCAGTAGGCGGCTTCGTGGACGAAAACTGCGAGTTCACCGTCACGTTCGATACCGTCGTCACCGATGACTGCTGCGTGAACGCCGACGACGTCACGGTCGACGTCACGCTGCCGACGGGCAACGCCACCCTGGGGACCCCGGTGATCAACAAGCAGCAGACGGCCGTGGACCGGGTGGATGTGACCGGTAGCGTGGTGGTGTCGGCGCTGACCAGTTGTCCCGCGACCGTGCGCGTGGAGATCGACGCGGTCGACTGTAGCGGCAACCTGGCCGAGAGCTCCTGCGTGGCGACGGCCGACGTCAACGACAACATTCCGCCGGAGATTGTCTGTCCTGACCCGCTGTTCCTGGGTCGGGGGCCGGATGCGGTGTGTCCGATGACGCCGCAGGAGTGGCTCGACAGCGTGGTGGTGAGCGACAACTGCGATCCGGATCCGGAGGTGGTCAACGACTCCGACGCACAGAGCGCCGAGTGCTGCATCTTCCCCTGCGACGGAACCACCATCGTCACCTTCGACGTGACCGACGACTGCATGAACACCAACAGTTGCCAGGGCGAGATCACCAGCGATCCGAACCATCCCGGCTGGAACAACCTGGACGTGGCGATCAATCTCACCGGCAACCAGCCGACGTACTGGTCGGGCGAAACGGGACAGCCGGCCGGCGTATCGGCGTTCGACGTGCTCGATCCCGGCTGTCTCAAGGGGCGGGTGGATCCCGAGTGCGGCGGCTTCCGCACCATGCGGGGCTACATCGTCGCCTGGGCGGTGGACAATCTCGGGCGCGAGATCCAGTGGAACCATCTCGCCGGCGACGCCACGGTGGTCAACTACGCGGACGGGTCCGCCTGGGAGTACAACGCTTACGCGTTCCAGGCGGAGAGCCCCAACCAGGTCCACGGTGCTGTCACCGGCACGCCGGGGACGCTCATGCTCGATGGGACGGAATACGCCAACGGCCCGGACATGCTGCTGCTGGATTTCTTCGCGGTGGACGCGACGTCGTTCGGCGCCGGCGGCATCGACACGGATCTGACGCTGCTGCCCATCTCGGTGGATCTGAAGCAGGAGACTGCCGGGCCAGTGACCACCAAGGCGTCGTTTACGGTCTGGAACATGAACGAGGTCAAGTTCACCGGCCTGGACCGCTGCGTGAGCTGCTGGGACCAGTTGCTGCTGCGCAACTACGGTCCGCCCAACCACTTCTTGCTGAGCAACCTGCACACCGATCGGGGCAAGGCCCGGATCGACGGGCTGGCCAGCCAGTTGTGCAACGTGGACTACGATCCCGCCGACGGGCAACTCGGCAGCGATCCGCGTGACGTGGTCAGCCAGGCGGCGAGCATGCTCGGCGTGGCGGTTAAGCGCATCGACTTCTCCGTGGCCAATGAAGTTCCAGATCGCGGGGGCGCGCCGGGTCGCAGCGACACGGCCGGCATGAACCTCACCGTGATGGGCACGCAGCCGGCGACCATTGAGGCGGACTATTTGGGTGATCCGCCGCCGTCGCGGCCGACGACCGGTGGCGGCGACGACGCCCTTGACCGCGTCGACGGACCGCGTGCGCGTCCGGCGTCGGCCCGGACCGAGTTGTCGCCCGTGGCCGAAGGATCCGGGGCGATCCCGATCCAGACGGCGATCGAGCCCGACGACCGGGTAAGCGGCAGCGAGAAGGGCAGTCTGCTGATCTTCCCCATGGTGGAGTTGCGGTGGGATGCGGAAGGCAACCTGCTTCAGGACACCTTCCTGAACGTGATCAACGACTACCCCGGCGGCGTGCAGGTACAGATGTACTTCATCAACGGCGATCCGCCACTGACCGGGGAAGTCGACGGCGACGATGGCGGAGAGGACGAAGAGGTCGACATCACGTAGATCGCCGCGACAGCCCAAATGCAGTACGTGCCAAGGCGGCGGATGCTTACGCGTCCGCCGCCTTGATTTGTTTGCAGGCGGTTGCGCGCGGGTGGCGGAAGGCGGACACGACCCGCCCCACATTGCGGATCATTATGTTGTTGCGAATTGCTGAAGAAGGCGGGCATGGGCCGCACAGCGTGGCGGTTCGGGCTCTATTGGGAATTACATGGGTGGGACCTGGCCGCGGGGCCAATGCGGTTTCAGTCTTCCTGGGTGACTTCGGTGACGGGGCGTTCGAGGTAGTCGCCGCGTTTGACGGTGCGGGTGATTTTGACGGCCCGGCCGTCCTTGTGCTTGCCCACCCGGCCGGCGAACTTGTTGCGGCCCTCGATGCGGATAAGCACTTCCTCGCTGGCCGACTTGGTCGTCTGGATGATGTCGCCGGGCTGGAGGTTGAGGAGCTCGCGCACGGTGATGGCGGTTTCGGCAAGGTAGGCGCGCACGTCCAGCTTGGCGGTATCGAGGCGCCGCACGATGAGTTCGGTCTGGTCCTCGACGGCCTGCGAGCGGCGGTAGGCGAGCCAGCCCTGGGTGGCCAGCTTGCCCATGATCGGTTCGATGACGTTGAACGGGATGCACAGGCTCATGGTCCCGGCGCGCGGTCCCATGCGCAGCTCGAAGCCGATGACCACCACGACCTCGTTCGGCGCGACGATCTGCACCAGGTGAGGGTTGCTCTCCGTCTCGGAGAGGCTGAATTTGACATTAACCAGGCCCGACCACACCTCGGTGAGTTCGTGGAGGGCGCGGTCGGTGATCTTGTTGATCAGCCTAAGCTCGATGAGGGTCAACGGGCGTTGGGGAATGAACATCTCGTTGTTCGAGCCGCCCAGCAGGCGATCGATGATCGGGTAGATGATCAGCGGGCTGATCTCCAGGCACATCTGCCCTTCGAGGGGCTCGCAGCGGAGGAGGTTGAAGTTGGTGGGGTTGGGCAGGGAGTGAATGAACTCGCTGTAGGTGAGCTGCTCGATGGTGGCGACGCGGACCTCGACGATGGTGCGGAGGAAGCTGGAAAGGGATGCGCCGAGGTTGCGGCCGAAGTTCTCGTGCAGGCTCTCCAGGGCCCGCATCTGGTCTTTGCTGACCCGCTCGGGGCGTTTGAAGTCGTAGGTGTGGGCTTCTTTCTGGGGTTGAACGAGGCCCGACCGGGGTGCGGCGGGCTTCTCTTCCAGTTGCCCGGCATCGACGGCCGCCAACAGGGCATCCACTTCGCTTTGGTCGAGTACGTCAGCCATTCCGCAGGCTCCCAAGGTCGGGGGGACCGGGCGGCGTGCGCACGGTCCTTCCCCGGTTTATCGGACAAAGCGGGAGACGGCTTGAATCGAGAGGCAGGCGATGCCGTGGATCAATCAGTATTATCGGACAGTCCAGAGCGACCTGCGTGCCACCATCTTTCTCAATCCGATTCAGAACAGTTACTTCATTTCAGGTACATTGCGTCAGAGGCAATTAGCCCAAACTCGAATAACTGCTTCGTTTTCGGGTTTTCGTGTAAGATGTCGGGGCGACGGTGCGACCCCATTTGAGGGATCGGAATGTGGCCGATTCGAGTGCTGCGGTCGGTGGGGTGGGGCCTGGCCGGCGGCGCCGCGGAGATGATGACATGCATAAACCACTACACGGCAGATGGTTAGGCCGGCCAGTCGCCGGCGCTGCGTTGTTCGCGGCGCTGCTCGTGGCGCTGTCGGCCACGGCGCACGGCGTCACCCTGGTGAATACCGGGGCCGGGGTGCTCGACAGCGCCCATCCGCAGGTCGCCACGATCGGCGGACGCCAGGCTCATCTGGTGCGGGTGGTCACGGCCACCGACGCGGTGGACGCGGCGATTGATGCCGACGTGCTGCTTGCGGACGGGTCGCCACTGGTGCTCACCTGGCGGCGCGAACCGGGCGACGCCGATCTGGTCGACCTGTCGCTGGCCCTGGTAATCGACAGCGCGCCGCGTCATCTCGAGCTGCGGTTGCGGTCCCTGGGGGGCGGCGAACTGGCGTTCGCCCAGTTGGGGGACGTTTCGACCAGCGGCATGGTGCAGGCGGCCGCCCCCGCCCGCGTGGTGATCACGCTGGACGATGCGGTCGAGCCGCTGGAAGACCTGGCGTTGGGTGCGCCGGCCGGCGGCGTCGCCCTGGCCGACGGATTAGCTTGGCGGATCGACCTGACCGGCCTGGCAGCCTGGGAGACGTTCGACCTGGTACTGCGGGCTGGGCCGCCGGGCGATCTGGACGACGATGATGACGTGGATCTCGATGATTATGCCGCCTTCGCCGACTGCCTGGAGGCGGCCGAGCTGAGCGACACGTGCGAATGGTTCTTTGACTTCGACGCGGACCGGACCATCGATCTCCGCGATTTTGCGGTGATCCAGGTGGTGTATACCGGTCCCGCGGAATTGCAGCGGGAGGCCAAGTGATGCGCGATTATCGAATACAAGCAAACGCGTCGCGGCGCGCGCGGCGGCGAGGCATGACTCTGGTCGAGACGGGCGTGATGCTGGTCTGTGTGGTGGTGCTGCTGCCGCTGTGCCTGGCCGCGGTGGGCGGGACCCGCGAAGCCAACCGCGAGCGGATGTGCGCGCACCGGCTGGGCAAGCTGGGCGGCGCCGTGCTGCAATACGCGATCGAGCATGAGGGGCAACTGCCGGGCTCGCCGGGCACTTCGGGAGCCGTACTGGTTTACAACTATGCCGGAGTACCGCAGGACACGAGCGCGGTCCCTGAAGCGCCGACCCAAACCTGGGACTGGGCGGCGCCGCTTGCGACCTACCTCGACGTTGAGCTGGACCCCAACCGGGCGGTTCGCTGGGACCAGCTTCGCCAGGGGCACTTCTGGTGTCCGTCGAACGACTTCGTGTCGCTTCCGTATTATAACGGATCGGTCGGTCCAACCGGTGAATTCGGTGCCACGCGCATGCTGAGCTACAACGCGATGCGCAACTTTCTGATATTCGGCCCTTCGGTGGATATCGATGAACCCTGGGGACCTTACGCGGATTGGAATGAGCTGCCCGGATCGACTGAAATCCCGCAGATGTACACGCCGAACCTCTCGGCAGTCGGCTCGCTCTCGGAGAAGGTGTTCCTGGCGGACGGCTCACGCTACACCAACGAGATGGGTGACGTGGATCACCCAATCGGACTACTCGCCAATGCGGGCGGGGCATACGCCGACGGCGGACCAACGCAAAATGATAACTGGTTGCGCAGCTACCTCAGATGGCTCCCGGAGAAGGCCAAGTCGTACCGGCATCAGCACGGCGAGATTTACGGCATCAACGCGCTGCATTTCGACGGCCACGTCGCCTGGTTCAGCGAAACGGTCAGTCGGCACCCGCGCTGGTGGTACCCATCCGGCACGACCATTCCGCGCAGTGAGATGAACTCGTATTCGTTCAGACTGGTGCGATACGAACTCAACCCATCGCGGGAGTACGAAGTGCCATAGGCGAACGGATAGATAGCGTGATGACCAAAGAGCGGCACGGTCCGGCCGTAATGGAACCGTGCCGCTCATTTTGTCAGCGCGTCGAAGCGGTCGAAGAAGTCGGGAAAGGTCTTGTTCACACAGCTCGGGTCGAGGATTTCGACGCCGTCGATGACCAGGCCGGCGACCGCGAAGCTCATCGCCATGCGGTGATCGTCGTAGGTGTGCACCCGGGCGGGGGTGATTTTCCCGGGCGGGTGCACGATGAGGTAGTCGTCGCCCAGTTCCACCTGGGCGTCGAAGCGCTGCAACTCTGTCGCGACGGCCGTCAGGCGGTCCGTCTCCTTGATCCGCAGGTTGCCCACGTTGCGGATCGCCGTCGGCCCCTCGGCGAAGAGCGCTGCGACGGCAAGGGTCTGGGCCAGGTCGGGCATGTCGGACAGGTCCACGTCCACACCGCGCAGCCGGCCCGCGGGCGGACCGGTGATGTCCAGAAAGTCCGGGCCGCGCTCGATGGTGCACCCCATCGCCGCGAGCACATCGACGAAGCCCACGTCGCCCTGCAAGCTGGCGGCGCCGAGCCCATCGATCCGCACGTGGCCGCCGGTGACCGCGGCCGCGGCCATGAAATAGGACGCGTTCGAGGCGTCCGGCTCGATCGTGTAATCCCCCGGCTGGTAGCGTTGCGGGGCGGGCAGGATGATCTTCGCGTCCCGGCCGGTCTGCTTGTGGATCGCGCTGACGCCGAAGCGCTCCATCAGGCCCAGCGTCATGGTGACGTAGGGGATGCTCACCATCTGCTTGAGTTCGAAGAACATATCGCCGCGGGCACAGGGTGCGGCCATCAGCACGGCGCTGATGTACTGGCTGGAGGCGACCGCGTCGAAGTGCACGCCGCCGCTGCGCAGGCCGCCGCCGCGTACGATGACCGGCGGGTAGCCGTCGCGCTCAGCGTAGCCGATGACCGCGCCGGCCGAGCGCAGCGCATCCACCAGCGGACCGATGGGCCGCTCGCGCATGCGGTCCACGCCGTCGAGGCGGTAGGAGCCCTGTCCCAGGCTGCACAGGGCGGTGCAGAAGCGGATGGTCGTGCCGCTGTTGCCGCAGAACAGGTCGGCGTCGGTGGCGGGGATCTGGCCGCCATCGCCGTAGACCACGATCTGCGCGGCATCGACGTCGGCCTGGACGCGCAGGCCGAGCGTCTGAAGGGCCGCGATCATGTACTCCGTATCGTCGGAGAAGAGCGCCCCGCGCAGCGTGCTTGCGCCGTCGGCCAGAGCGGCCATATTCAGCGCCCGGTTGGTCAGCGACTTCGAGCCGGGGACGCGGACCACCGCGTCGATCGGGCGGGCAGCGGGTCGAATGGCTTTGGATTTCATGGCGGTAGCGTATGCGGGGGATCGGGCGACTTCAACGTGCCGCGCGCATGCGGCTTGCGGGCAGGGCCGGGCGGACATAGAACGGGGGCGTGAATCTCACCAAGTACATCCGGTCGCACAAGCCGCTGCGCGGAGGGCTGCATCTGCCCGACCCGCTGGCGGATGCCGGGCATCGCGATTTCCGGCCGCTGCCGCCGGTCGCCGACGCAGAGGCGCGGGTTCTCCGGATTGCGTTGGCGCAAGGCCAGGAGCCGCCCGCGACGCCGACCGTGTCGCCCGGGGCCGCGGTCGCGGCCGGCGCCGTCGTTGCGCGGTATGCCGACGGGCTGACCGTGCACGCGCCGGTGGATGGGGTGGCGCGGGCGCTGGGCACAGTCGCCACGCCGTACGCCGCTTCGGCGCCGTCCGTCGAATTGGTCCCCTCCGCGGACGAGATCGTGCCGGCGGCGGAGATGCTCACCGGGCAAGTAACCCATCCGCCTGCGGAGCGCAGCGCGTTGATCGATTTGCTCCGGTCGGCCGGGGTCGATCCGCAGGCGGTGAGCGCTTTTTTGCGGCGTGCCCCGGCCGCGATCATCATCAACGGCCTGGATGCCTCCGGCTGGCAGCACAACCGCATGCAGATGCTCTACGGGTACGGCGAGGTGATTGTTGAGACCGCGAGCCTGCTTCAGCGGCTGTTTCACGTGCGGCGCACGTATCTGGCGGTGGACCGAGCCTATGCTTCGCTCGTGCGGCTGTGCGAACGGCGCTCGCGGCGGACGCCGGTGCGGGTGGCGCCGGTGGATAACAAGTATCCCCAAGACCACCCCCACCTGCTGGTCAAGACGATCATGCAGCGTGAGGTTCCGCTGGGCAAAGTGCCGACGGATCTGGGAATTCTGGTTTTTGACGCCGCCGACCTGGTCGACATGGCCCGGGCGCTGCGGGGAGAACCCGCGACCCACCGGCTGATCACGGTGATCGGCGACGCGGCACGCGATCCCGGCAACTATCGCGTGCCGCTGGGCGCCTCAATCGCGCATATCGCGCGGGCCGTCGGCGCCGAAAGCGTGGCGCACTGCGTTGCCGATTGTCTGCTTTCCGGGCCGGGACTCGTGACGCTGGACGCGGTGGTGACCCGGCGAACGCAGTTGGTTTTTCTGAGCTCCGCGGCGCCGGGCCGACCGAACCCGATTCCCTGCGTTCGCTGCGGTTTCTGCCAGGATGCGTGTCCGGTGCAACTCGATCCGTTGGCGCTGTGGCAGGCGGCGCTGCGGCGACGGTTCGACCGCGCGCTGGGGCTGCATCCGGCCGCGTGCATCGATTGCGGGCTGTGCGATTACGTGTGTCCGTCCGAACTGCCGCTGATGGGCGGCGTCCAGGAGTGTCGCCGGCATGTCGCTGACCGTTGAACTGACGCCTGCCGATCCGCCGCACGTGCGGTTGCGGTCCTTCCGCCGCCAGGAAGAGGCCGCGCTGCTGATTGCGCTGGCGCCGATGGTGCTGGCGTCGGCGATTCTGTTCGGCCCGGGTGTGCTGCTGATGTATCTGGGCGGAATGGCGGCCGCCGCGGCGGGCGACTGGCTCGGGCACCGGCTCTTGCGGCGCACCCATCGCGTGCGCCGACTTCACGCCGTGGGCGTCGGGGCGTTGGTCGCCGCGGTGTTGCCTGCGTCGGCCGGCGTGCTGATTGCGGCGGTCGGCGGTTTCGTCGGCGCGCTGGTCGGGCGGCTGTTGCGCGATGGCTGGGGGCGCTATCCGTGGCACCCGGCGCTGGTAGGCTGGGTATTTTGCCTTCTGGTATTTCCGCAAGCGGCCGCCCCGCCGACCTGGCCCGTCGGGGGCAGCAGCGCGACGGGGCCGCGTCCGGTGGATGTGCTCGCCCGGCATTATGCGACCGACCCGGTGGCGTTCGGCGACGCGTCGCCGCGTACTCTGCGGAGTACGGCGCTTTATGCGTTGCCGCCCTGGCCGGCGACGGTGTGGGGGCGCGTCGCGGGCGGCATCGGGTCCGTCAGCGCCGCGGCGCTGCTGGCCGGGGGACTGTGGCTCGTGTTTCTCGGGCACCTGCGGTGGCAATCGCCGGTCTGTGCCCTGCTCGCGGCCGGGGTGACCGCCGCGATCTGGCCCATTCACGCCGATGGTGGGCCGATCTGGTTTCCGATTGCGTGCGTGCAGGATGGATTCGCGGTCGGCGCCACGCTGGTGCTCTATCATCTTACCGGCGGGTCGTTGCTGTTGGCCTGCTGCCTGCTGGCGGCCGACCCGATCTCCACGCCGCTGAACGTTCGCGGGCACGCGATGTTCGGCGCGGGCGTGGGCGTTTTGACGGTGGGGATGCGGGCGGTCGGGGTGGCGCCGGGGGCCGCGTTGTGGGCGGTGCTGGCGATGAACACGCTGGCGCCGGCGATCGATCGCGTCACCCGCCGGCGGGTCTATGGTGCGTCGCCGGTTCCGCCGGCCCGGCGACATGTGGAAGCCGCAGAGGGCGCGCCCATCGGCCCCGACGCACCGTGAAGGCACCGACGCGGTCCGGGCCGCAGCCGACCGAAGGAGGAGTTTCCCAGCGTGTCGTTCAACCACCTGTCGCAGGCCATGTCCTTCGCTGCGCTCTTGGGCCTGCTTGCGCTCGCCGCCAGCCCCGCGCACGCCGACGAGAACGTCGCTGCCCGCCTGGCGGAGGCCAACAAACTGCACGTCGCCGGCTACTACGACCGCGCCGCCGAGGCCTATCGCGCTCTCCGCGCCGACGCCGAGGCGGAAGCGATCAAAGGACTGGTGCAGTGCCACCTCGAAACGGGCCGCTATGCAGAGGCGATCGTGCTGCTCGGCGGTTACGCGGACCTGGGCGAGCGCGACGCCCGCTGGCATCTGCTCTGGGGGGAAGCCGCCCGCGCCGTGGGCGAATACGACACCGCCCTGGAGCACGCCCGCCGCGCCGTAGAACTCGACGGACGTCTCGCCCGCGCCCGGCTGCTGGTCTGCAAACTGCTCGAAACCCGCGGCGAGCGCGAGCAGGCCATCGCGGAATACGCCTGGTTTGAACGGCTCGTGCTGCACCAGTTGCCCATCCGCGCCGAAGATCTCACCGCGGTTGGTCAGGGGTTCTATCGCTACAGCATGCTCACGCGGGACGCCAATCTCACCACCCGCACGCGGCACGTGCTGACCCAGATTTTCCAAGTGACCTATGAACGGGTGGATTCGGACTATTGGCCCGCTCGGGTCGCCGCGGGCGACCTGCTGCGAGAAAAGTACAACGAACAAGATGCGGCGGAAGACTATGAGGCCGCGCTGGCGATCAACCCGCACGCCGCAGACGCGCACGTCGGGCTGGGCTGGCTGGCGTTGGAGCGCTGGGATTTCGAGACGGTGGAGCGTCGGGCCGACCGCGCGCTGGCGACCAATCCGAACCACGTCGGGGCGCTGACGCTGCGGGCGGAGTGCAAGATCGTTGAGCGCCGCTACGCCGACGCGGAAGCCGCGGCCGATCGGGCCTTGATGGTGAATCCGCGCAGCATCGAGGCGCTCGCGTTCAAGGCGTCGGCGCAGCTCGCGGCCGGTCATGCCGAGCAGGCGGCAAGGTTCATCGCCCGCGCCGAAGCGGTCAATCCGGGCAGCGCCATCCTGCACACGATTCTGGGCGATACCCTGGGCGGCATCCGCCAGTTCGCCGAAGCTGAGCGGTATTACCGCCGGGCGATTGCATGCGATCCGACCGCCCCACTGCCGCGCATCGAGCTCGGGCGGATGTACATGCAGTGGGGTTATGAAGACCGGGCCCGCGAGACGCTGGACACGGCATGGGACCTCGATCCGTTCAATGACCGCACGAAGAACACGCTGGAACTGCTCGGCCGATTGCGCAGCTTCGCCGCGATCGAGACTGATCGGTATGTTATTCACTACGACCGGGGCGCCGATGAAGTGGTTGCCGAGCGGTTCGCCGCCGTCCTGGACGAGATCTACACGCCCGTGTGCGCGGCGTACGACGCCGAACTGGCGCGCAAGCCGATCATTGAGATATTTCCCCGGCACAGCGAATTCGGCGTCCGCATTCACGGCAAGCCCTGGATTCACACCATTGGGGCGTGCACCGGCTGGGTCATCGCCATGGATGCGCCCCGCGGCGGCGGCGACCTGCCCGGTCCCTACAACTTTGCCAGCGTGCTGACCCACGAGTTCACCCACACGGTGACGCTGGCGGTAAGCGACAACCGCGTGCCGCACTGGCTGACCGAGGGGCTGGCGGTCCGGCAGGAGCACGCCCCCCGGCCTTATTCGTGGACCGAAATGCTGGCCGAGTCGGTGCGGCGCGATGAGTTGTTCACGTTGGAGGCGTTCGACTGGTCATTCATGCGGCCGGAGCGCCCCGGCGATCGCACCCGCGCCTACGCCCAGGGCGAGTGGATGTGTGAATACCTCGTCGAAGCGCACGGCGATGCGGTGCTGAACGGGCTGCTGGCCGGTTTCGCCGAGGGACTTGCGCAGGAGGAGGTCTTTCGGCGCGTGGTGGGCGCCGCGCCCGCCGCGGTCGACGCCGCCTTCGCCCGCTGGGCACGAAAACAGGTCAAGGAATGGGGTTTCTCGCTTACGCCGCCGGAATCACCGACCAAGCTGCGGGCCCTGAGCCTGCTGCGGCGGGATGACGCCCAGCTCGCCGCCCGACTGGGACGCGCTGAGCTGGACGCCGGCGACGCCGACGCCGCCCTGGCGGCTGCCCGCCGCAGCGTGGAGCTCGATGACGCCTGCACGCTCGGTTGGGAAATCGTCATTCGTGCCCTCGGCCGCAAGGTTGAGGAGTTGCCTGCTGCGACAACGACGCGGGGCTACGCGGACGACGCGCTGGTTGCGGCCGAGAGGCTCGTGGCCCTTGATCCTGACAATCGCTACGCGCGTGCTGCGCTGGGACACATACTGCTCGAACGCGAGAACCATGAGGCTGCGCTGCCCCACCTGGAGGTCTTGCACGCGGTCTGGCCGCTGGACCCGCGCGCGGCGCGCGGTCTGGCCCGCATTCATCGGGCGCGCGGAAATGACGACGCGGCGCTGCCGTATTTGCAGGAGGTGGCGGCCGTCGAGGCGCACGACGTCGAGATCGCCGGGCAGATCGCGGAGATTCTGGCGCAGCATCGGCAGTTTGAGGAGGCGCGCGCCGCGTACGTCGCGGCCCTGCGCATCGACCCGGCATCGGAGAAGCTCAACGCCGCGCTGGCCGATGTGCTGATGCAGATGGGCGATACCCGCGGAGCCCTCGCGGTCTATCACGACCTGTGCCGGCTCGCCCCGCTCGAGGCCGCCCATCATGCGGCCCGGGCATTGGCTTTTCACAAAATCGGCGACTTGGAGAGCATGCGCGCGGCCGCCCGCGAGGCGGTTCGTCTTGATCCGCAATCGTCCGCCGCCGCGCTGCTGGTCGACAAAAACGCCGAGGGGCCGTCAGGCGTCCTGGCTCACCCTGCGGCGCCGCCGGAAGGCTGATTCAACCGCCGGCCTGGGGATCGCCCGCGACAATTTCTGAAACGCCGTGACAAAAAGGGACGCTGCCCGCATGGAGCGTCTTCCGGAGATCGGTTAGACTGCCCCGCCGCCCCGCACGCCGGCGTATTGAGCCGGCGCTGCGGCCTGCAACGTTTTCACGAACGCGTCTTCGAGTGGAGTTGCCCGGCATGAATGCCGTCGAACTGGAGAACGTCACCAAGACCTTCGGCAGTCACACCGCCGTTGATGAACTGTCGCTGGCCGTGCCCTCGGGCAAGGTCTACGGCTTCATCGGCCCCAACGGTTCAGGAAAAACCACGACCCTGCGCATGATCATGAACATCTTCTACCCGGACCGCGGCGCCGTGCGCGTCTTCGGGGAACAGGTGCACGGGGCCTGGACCGACCGCATCGGCTACCTGCCCGAGGAGCGCGGGCTGTACAAGAAGATGAAGGTCCGCGAGATTCTCAAGTTCTACGGCCACCTCAAGGGCGGGCGCGACCTCAACCGCCTGATCGCCGAGTGGCTCGACCGCTTCGATCTATCCGACTGGGCCAACAAGAAGGTGGAAACCCTCAGCAAGGGCATGAGCCAGAAGGTGCAGTTCATCGCCACGGTGATCAGCAAGCCGGAGATGATCATTCTCGATGAGCCCTTCAGCGGGCTCGACCCGGTTAATGCGGAAGTGCTCAAGGATGCGGTGCTCGATTTGCAGCGCGGCGGGGCAACGGTGATCTTCAGCACCCACGACATGAACACCGCGGAGCGGATGTGCGATTTCATTTTCATGATCTTCAAGGGCCGTAAGGTGCTCGACGGCACCCTCACCGAAATCCAGGACCGCTACGGCAACGACACCATCCGCGTCCGCATCGAGGGCGACGCGGCGCACCTTCAGGGCATTCCCGGGGTGGAGCGGATCAACGACTTCGGCCGCACCCAGGAGCTGCGCATGACCAACGGGGCCGATTCTCAGACCATTCTGGCCGCGCTCATGGACCGCGCGCGGGTCCGGCACTTCGAACTCGCCCGGCCCAGCCTCAACGACATTTTCGTCCGCATCGCAGGGCCCGAGGCCCGGGAGGCGACCCATGCGTAAGACGCTGGTGGTGGCCATTCGTGAATACAACGCCGCGGTCCGCACCAAGGCCTTCATCCTCTCGCTGGTGCTCATGCCCGTGCTCATGGGCGGCAGCATCGTGGTGCAGATGCTGCTCAAAGACCGCGTGGACATCACCGACCGGCAGATCGCGCTGGTCGATCGCTCGGGCGAGCTGAAGCACTATCTCACCCGGGCGGCGGAACGGCGGAACGAACAGGAGATCGTTGATCCGGAAACCGGCAAGCAGGTCAAGCCCAAGTTCGTCATCGACGTGGTCGCGCCCAACGCGGAGGATCCGCAGCAGCAGCGCCTGGAGCTCTCCGACGCGGTCCGGGCGGAGAAGTACTACGCGTTCGTGGAGATTCCGGCTGAGGTTCTGGAGCCGGGCGATCCCGCCGCGGAGGCGCCGAAGTCCGGGGTTGCGTACTACTCCAACAACCCCCTGTATGAAGACATTCGCACCTGGTTGTTCTACACGCTGAACGCCCAGATCCGGCGGCTGCGCTTTGCCGAGACCAACATCGACCAAGCCACCGTGGACCGCCTTTCTCAGACTGTTGCCGTGGCCAATCTGGGGTTGGCCACGATCGATGAGGCCACCGGCGAGATCCAGGAGGCCGAAGGCAACCAGGAGGGGCGCAACATCCTCGTCCCCATGGCGCTGATGATGCTGATGTTCATGATGATCATGATGGGGGCCATGCCGCTGGTGAACGCGGTGCTGGAGGAGAAGATGCAGCGCATCGCCGAAGTGCTGCTCGGCTCCGTGCCCCCGTTCACGATCATGATGGGCAAGCTGCTCGGCACGGTCGGGGTGTCGCTGACGGTGGTGGCGGTGTACATCGTGGGGGCCATCGCGGCGTCCAAGAAGATGAACATCTACGAGTATATTCCCTGGGATTTGCTGCCCTGGTTTTTCGCGTATCAAGTCGCGGCGGTGCTGATGTTCGGCGCGATCTTCGTGGCCATCGGCTCCGCCTGCAACGATCTCAAGGAGGCCCAGTCGCTGATGACGCCGGTGTGGCTGCTGGTGTGCGCCCCGATGTTCGTGTGGTTTTACGTGATCCGCGAGCCGATGAGCACATTTGCGGTGGGCTTGTCGTTGTTTCCGCCATGCACGCCGATGCTGATGCTCATGCGGCAGGCGACGCCGGTGGGCGTGCCGGCCTGGCAGCCGTGGGTCGGCCTCGCCGGGGTGATCGCCTTCACCGTCCTCAGCGTGTGGATCGCCGGGCGTATCTTCCGCGTGGGCATTCTCATGCAGGGCAAGCCGCCCAGACTCAGCGACTTCGTCCGTTGGGCGGTGCGTGGGTAAGCGGGAATCTGGGGTCCGCCCCGACGCACACAGCTTCCGTTCATCCCCGTGTGCCGCGCAGAACGCGAGCGGGCAAACGCCATGTCGCCCGCCCGCTCGCTTCAACCGATTCTGCAAACGGCTTTACTTGTTGTCCTTCACGGTAAAGTCGGCGTCGATGACGTCCTCGTCGGCTTTCTGTTCGCCGCCGGACTCGGCCTCATCCCCGGGGGCGGCGCCGCCGCCGGCCGCCTGCTGCTTGGCCATCTCCTCGTAGACGATCTTGCCGATCTCCTGGGCCTGGTGCATGAGGTTTTCGGAGGCCTTCTTGATCGCGTCGGCGTCGTCGCCCTTGGCCGTCTCGCGCAACTGGCTGATGGCGCTTTCCACGTTGCTGCGGACGTCGGCGCTAACCTTGTCGCCGTGCTCCTTGAGCTGCTTCTCCGTCTCGTAGGCGAGGTGCTCGGCGCGGTTGCGGGCCTCGATCACCTCCTTCTTCTTAAGGTCGTCGGCGGCGTGGGCCTTGGCGTCCTCCTTCATCTTCTTGATCTCGTCCTCGCTCAAACCGCTGGAGCCTTCAATCTTGATCGACTGCTCCTTGCCGGTGGCCTTGTCCTTGGCGCCGACGCTGATAATGCCGTTGGCGTCGATGTCGAAGGTCACCTCGATCTGGGGCATGCCGCGCGGCGCGGGCGCGATCCCGGTCAGGTTGAAGGTGCCCAGCGAGCGGTTGTCCCCCGCCATGGGCCGATTGCCCTGCAACACGTGGATGGTCACCGTGTCCTGGTTGTCCGCGGCCGTGCTGAACGTCTCGGACTTCGACGTCGGAATCGTGGTGTTGGCCTCGATCATCGGCGTCATCACGCCGCCCAACGTCTCCACGCCCAGCGTCAGCGGGGTGACGTCCAGCAGAACGATGTCCTCCTTGTCGCCGGCCAGGATGCTGCCCTGGATGGCGGCGCCCACGCCGACCACCTCGTCAGGGTTGATGCTCTTGTTGGGATCCTTGCCAAAGATGTCCTTGACCAGCTTCTGCACCGCGGGGATGCGCGTCGAACCGCCGACCAGCACCACCTCGTCCACCTCACTCGCCGAGAGCTTGGCGCCCTTGAGGCACTCCATGACCGGTCCGCGGCAACGCTCGGTGAGCTTGGCGGTGAGCTGCTCGAACTTGGTCCGCGTGAGGGTTTCCTGAAGGTGCTTGGGACCGCTCTGGTCGGCCGTGATGAACGGCAGATTGATGGTCGTCTCCATGGTGGTGGAGAGCTCGCACTTGGCTTTTTCGCAAGCCTCCTTGAGCCGCTGGAGGGCCATGGGGTCCTTGCGCAGGTCGATGCCTTCGCGCTTGCGGAACTCCTCGGCCACGTAGTTGATCAACTCCTCGTCGTAGTCGTCGCCGCCGAGGTGGCCGTCGCCGTTGGAGGCGAGCACCTCGTAGACGTTGTCGCCGATGTCGAGGATGGAGATGTCGAACGTTCCGCCGCCGAGGTCGAAGACAGCGACCTTGCCGCTCTTGTTGCTGCCCAGCCCGTAGGCAAGCGCCGCCGCGGTCGGCTCATTGATGATGCGCTCGACCTTGAGCCCGGCGATTTCGCCGGCGTCCTTGGTGGCCTTGCGCTGCGAGTCGTTGAAGTAAGCGGGAACGGTGATGACGGCCCGATCGACCTTGCCGCCGAGGTAGTCCTCCGCGGTCTTCTTGAGGTCCTGGAGGATCATGGCGCTGATCTCGGGCGGGGTGTACTCCTTGCCCCGGACCTTGACCTTGACCAGTTCGTCCGCGTCCCCGATGACCTCGTAGGGGACGATCTTCTCTTCGCTGCTCACCTCGTGGTGGCGGCGGCCCATGAAGCGTTTGATGCTGAAGACGGTGTTCTGGGGGTTGGTCACCTGCTGGTGCCGGGCAACCTGTCCGACCAGCCTTTCACCCTTGTCAGTAAACGCCACGACCGACGGGGTGGTGCGAGCGCCCTGAGCGTTGGTGAGGACCTTGGGCTGATCTCCCTCCATGACGGCCACCACCGAGTTCGTGGTTCCCAGGTCGATGCCGATGATCTTGGACATAGCTGCTACTCCTTTCGTTCGCCGTCAACGCCGCAGGCCCGGGCCGTGCACCACCACCCGGCCAGCCGACGAAAGTGCTTTCCGTAAATTCGCGGACAGACCGCTACAGCGGGGCTGTGAGCAATTGCGGTGCCATAGTGCCAGCCAATGCGATAACGATGTTAACTCTTTTATTTCCAGATGGTTGCAGATGCGCCCGCAATTGGCCGATACGCAGGTACTGCCATCCTGACAGACCGGGCGGCTGCGGAATTGGCACGCCGGCGGACCTTCGTGGGTCCGCCGGGTAGATTTTGCTTGGATCCCGATTCGGGCGGAGTACACTCGCCGTGATGGACACAACCCCCTTCGAGACTGCGTTCGCCAGCGATTTTCCGGCCGTCCAGCAGCTCTCCATCTTCTTCGAGAATCGGCTGGGCGAGCTGCTGCGGCTCACCAAGCTGTTTGAGCGCACCGACGTACACATTCTGGGCTTGAGCGTGGTGAATTCGGTGGACTGTGCGATCATCCGGATGATCGTCGACAAACCCGACACCGCCTACGACCTGCTCCGCCAGGTGGGCTTCGCGGTCGCGCAGACGGAGATCCTGGTGGTTTCGCTGCCGCCGGGCAAGCGGGCGCTGTTGCACACCTGGGTGGCGTTTTTGAGTGCCGAGGTGAACGTTGCTTACGCGTATGCCCTGCTCGGGCAGCCCAACGGCTGCGCGGCGATCGCGGTGCAGGCGGACCACCTCGAGTCGGCCGCCCATGCCCTCAAGCAGAAGGGCTTCACCGTGATGGACCAGTCCGATCTTGCGACGTTGCGGTGACGCTGCCAATATCGCTGCCGGAACCACGCTCATGTGCCGATCCGGCAGCCTCGCCCGCGTGGGGACACTTCGTAAACCACTGAATTGCAAAGACTTGTCGTGACCAGTGCCTGGCACGGCGGTTGCATGCTACCATCCAGCGACGGTTGTCCGGCACAGTCGCGCGTCCGAGTGTGGGCGCGCCGAGGCCGGTGCATTCTGTGCAAGGAGTCTCTGTCTATGTTCATTGATCCGTTGTACCTGATTCTCGTGGCCCCGACGATGCTGCTGGCGCTGTGGGCGCAGGCCAAGGTCAAGTCGGCGTACGCGACGGGACAGCGTTATCGCCCGTCGAGCGGAATGAGTGGGGCGGAAGCCGCGCGCCGCATTCTCCAGGCCAACGGCCTGTCGGGCGTGGATGTTCAGCAGACCCGCGGGTTCCTCGGCGATCATTACGACCCACGTCACCGCGTCCTGCGGCTCAGCCCGGAAGTGTACGGCGGGCGGACCCTGGCGTCGGTGGGCATCGCCGCGCACGAGGCCGGTCACGCGTTGCAGGACGCCAAGGGGTACGCCCCGCTGGCCATCCGCAACTTGATTGTGCCGGTCGCCTCGGTCGGGAGCAATATGGCCATCGGCATCTTCGTGGTCGGAATGCTCATCAACTTCATGATGAAGCTGGCCATCGGCCAATGGTTGATGATCGCGGGCGTGGTGCTCTTCGGCGGCGTGGTGGTTTTCCAGCTCATCAACCTGCCCGTCGAGTTTGACGCGAGCAAGCGCGCCCGACAGGTGCTGGTCGCCAACGGCATCATTGCCCCGGCGGAGGACGGCGCAGTCGCCAAGGTGCTCAACGCTGCGGCCATGACCTACGTGGCTGCCACGATCAGCGCCATTATGACGTTCGTCTGGCTGCTGATCCGTTCGGGCCTGCTGGGCGGTCGGCGCTGACGCGCTGGCCGGCACGCGATCCCGGGCGAATACCCTAGCTTCTTCAGAATCGACGGCGTCGTGTTTGACAAGGCGTCGTCGATTTCTTCACAATGCGTCAATCGGGTGGATTTTCGGGCCTCGGTAATCACAAATCTCCTGAAGTTGCTCCGCATTGCGGGTGCTCAGCGAAACGTTGCGCGCCGCCGTGCGAGGCTTCGCGTACGTGAGCCGGGATCAAAGCCAACTCTCTCTCTTGGAGGTAGACGCGATGGGGAAGATATGCAAGGGCCGCGCGGCGTGCGCGGCCACGGTTGCAGCCATGTTGGTGGCATGCTCGCCGGCGGCCATCGGCGCCGTGTTGGGCCAGGTCGACGACTTCGAGGATGGCAGCACGATGAACTGGATGGAGGGTGGCCCCTCGCCCAACCCGCCGAACAACGTCGTTTCCGGCGGCCCGAGCGGCGCCAACGACAACTACCTGGAGAACGTCGCCGCAGGCACCGCCGGGCCGGGTTCTCGGCAAATCATGTTCAATCAGAACCAGTGGGCCGGCGACTACGTGTCGGCCGGCGTGAATCGCATCGACGCGATGATGGCCAATTTTGGCAACAGCGACCTGGTCATGCGCGTGGCGATCGAAGGCGCGGCCGGGACGCAGTACGGCTCCACCGCGGGCGCAACCCTGCCGCCGGATGGGAACTGGTACGCGGTGTCGTTCGACCTGTCGGCCGCGGGAATGGGGCTGATTGTCGGCGGTGACACGCTCGCGGACGTCTTGTCCAATGCCGCCGAGTTGCGCATCCTGGCGGCGTCGGCCGGGCCCACGTGGATCGGCGATCCCGGTGATTCCACCCTGGGCGTGGACAACCTGACGGCCGCTCCCGAGCCCTCCGCCCTCGCGTTGCTGGCGCTGGGCGGGTTGGCGATCGCGCGGCGGCGCTGACGCCATTCGGTCGTCTGCGGCCGTCCATTGCGGGCGACGATAAGAACAAAACGACGGGCCTCGCACCGGTCGCTCCGATGCGAGGCCCGTTGGTTTTGGCATGTCACTGTCGAGCGCTCACCGCCTTGGCGACTACCGCTCGCGCAGCAATCGGCGGCGCAGGCCGAGCAGGGCGAAAGCCCACAGGCTCATCATGGCCCCGGCGCCGCAGGCCAGCCCCCCGTTGCCGTTGTTGCCGTTGTTCGGCGTGGCTGTCGGCGTCGGACTGGGCGAGGCGGTGGACGCCAGCACGGTGATGTAGCGTTGGGCCCGCAGCGTGGTGGTCGACGTCTCGCTGTTGATCCTCACCACGATGGGGAAAACGCCAGGAATGTCATAGGTGTGCGCGACGCTCAGACTGGTGGCCGTCTCCCCGTCGCCCAGATCCCAGAAGACCTCAAGGTCTTCCGGGGGCGTGGCGAGTCCGGTCACCTCGGCATTGAGCAACACCGGCAGGGGAGCAAAGCCCGACGAGATATCGGAGGAGACCGAATTGGGATCGGAGATTCGGATGGTGACGCTGCCGGTGCCGCCGTTGTCACCGCTGCCATCGTCGGGGGCGGAAACGTCGACCGCCACACTGCTCTGGCTGCTGCACGTGGTAACGCCGTCGTCGAGGGTAATGGTGGCTGTCAATGTCGCAAAAAACCGCCGGCTGCCCGACGCCACCGTGTAGGTGTGATCGGTGACTCGGTTGGTTGACGATGCGCCATCTCCGAAATCCCATTCAAACGTAACGTTGTCGTAGGTCGTCGTGGCGTTGCCGCGGAAGCTCACCTCCAGCGGAGACTCACCCTGTAGCGGATCCACGGCGATCGACACGTGCGGGCGTTCGCTCAGGCACGGATCGTCGTCTCCACCACCGCCACCGTCATCCTCGGGCAGCAGCGTCCCACTGTCGATGATGGTGCCGTCGGTGGCAACCGAAACGCCGAAACCATAGGTCAGTCCGCGACGGGGTGTGCTCGCCACGGGATAGATGCCGAAGTACTTCGTACCGGCGCCGGTCTCGTAGTTGTACAGTTCGGCGAGCAGGTTGGCGACGACGGTCACGCCCGGCGTCACCACTTGGCCCACCTGGTAGTTCTGCTGATCGGTGGGCGCCCATTGAAAGGGCTCGTCGCTCTCGACCACCAGGACGGACACCGTTTGCACCCCGAGCAGATCCTCACCGAACTCGCGCAGGTCATCGTTGATCCGCCAGCGGATGCTGCTCTCTTCCGCGCGAACCTCGACGTTAGCAACTCGCTCGGGCCAGTAGTAGCCGTCAAACGTGGCCTCCACGGCGTCGCCGGCATTGACCCGCCCGTACCCGTAACGCAGGCTGCGACCGGTAATCCCATTATACGCTGCAACGCTCGGATTGATCTTGTCGCAAGTGTGCTCGATGATGTTGCGCACCTGAAAGGCTGTGTAGTTGGGTTCCAAAGCGAGAATCAGCGCGGCGATTCCAGAGACCATGGCCGAGGACGCAGAGGTGCCGCCAAACGCGGCGGTATAGCGCGGGTCCGCCAAGTCAGGCTCGCCGGCGTCAGAAAAGCCGTCGGCGTTATAGCCCGGGGCCTCGGGAAATTCGCTATCGGTATTGTCGGTGGTCACAATTCCCGGCAGGTCGACCTCGGCGCCGGGATCACCACTCGGAGCAAGCACGTCAATCTCCGGGCCGTAGTTGCTGTACGTCGCCACCTGGTCCAACGCGTTACTGGCGCCGACGCCAATGACTGTCGAAAGCGTGGACAACTCGTCATCCCCTTCGACCTGCTCCCCGGCGAGCGCGGCGTCCGCGATACCCTGCCCGCTGGAGGTCGCAACGCACACCACCATGCCCAGCCCGTTGCGCCCCTCGTCGAAGGCGGTGCGGATGGCGTCGACGATGACGTCCGGATTGGGCACGCCTCCGCCCAGCCCCCAACTGTTATTGTGCACATCGACTTCCATGTTGCGCGCGAACGTGAACGCCGCCGCAATCTGGCTGTAGGTCGGGGCGGAATCGAGTCCGCGGGACGCCGTGAACGTTGCGGCCGGCGCCACTCCCCGAATCCCCACGCCGTTGTTCCGCTGGGCGACCATGATGCCCATTGCCGCGGTTCCGTGCCGCTCATCGACGGCCTGGGGATTGGCCGCCATGATACTCTGCACGTTGTTCGTGATGTTGTGACTGATCCCCAGGTAGTTGTTGGCCAGATCCTCATGATTGACGTCACAGGCGTCGTCGAGCTGTCCGATCAGGATGCCACTGCCCTGCGTGCGGTTATAAGCCCGGTTAATATTGATGTCCGCGCCGGCGACGGCGTTGCCAGCGCCGTCATTTGTCAGATACCACTGTTGGTCATAGAAGGTATCGCCGACGAGTTGGTGCTTGTCGACCGGCGCGCGCCAGTCCGGATGGGCGTAGACCGTGCGCGGGTCGCGATACAGGGCGTTGGCCGTCGCCAGCTCGACGTTGTCCGCGCCGCCATGGGGCGTCACCAGGTACGTGTTGGTCAAACCATCAACCGCTTCGATCAGGTCGACGGCGTAGTCGGCGAACGTCCGGTCGCGCTCGTTGGCCGTCACCGACTGCCGCAGGCGCACCACGATACGGCCTGAGGATAGAATCGGCGGACCGTCCGGCTCAAGTCGATACACCGGATTCACCGAGACGAACTCGGCCGGACGTTGCGTCCGCAGCCGGGCGGCCATCTCGGGGACGTCGGTACGCAAGATGGCCAAGCGCCCATCGGCCGGCTTCCAGGGCACATCCTGAAGCACGCCCAGGGCGGCCGAGCGCATCCGCTGGGTGGCGGCCGTTCGATCCACGGTCGGCGCCAGTTCCACCGCGAACTCGGTCTGCGAGACGATCACCGGGTGGAACTTGCCGCCGCTGTAGAAGCCCGCTTCCTCCGCCAGGTCGGCTGCGCGCGCGAAGCCGATACAAACCGGCCATCCGGCGCACACAGCGAGCACGGCCAGAAGGCGCGGAAACCGTCCGCCGAACGGCGTCGAACTGGAATGGGTTGTCATACGCGATGAACCTTTCAAGGTTGGCGATGGAACGGGTTCAGGCGCCGCGCCGCAGGGTCACCGGGCCATCACGGACGGTGGATTCGCCGTCATGCCAGACCGTCGAACAGGGGACGGATCCCCGGCGATCGCCGCACGGGCTTGATGTAACTTCTTTCCGGGCAAGGACTACCATTCGCTCCCAGGGCAGCCCCGCACCCAGCGATATTGTTCCCATTACCAAGTGCCTGTCAAGGCCGAGTTGAACCGGCGAACGCCTGCGGGGTGCGATCGCCGGGCCTGGCGGATAGGCATGCGGGGCGAAAGAACTCACGATCGCTCTGCGAGGACACCGTGCTCGCCGGATCGCCACCGCAGCGGCCCAATGCGAACAGGCGACGCCGGCTGCTCGACCGGCGTCGCCTGCATGTCGTTTGGGAGCACTCTACCTTTGCGCCGACCCGCCGATCTCTTCGGCGCTGCACGGGCCGGATTACGCCAGTTTCGCCTCCGCCCGGGGCAGGATGGCCGCAAAATTCAGCTTGCTCACGCAAGCGTGCGACGCCGCCTCGAGGTCCGCATTCAGCCAGTTCCGCTGTTCCGGGGTGAGTTTGGCGTACAGGGCCCGTCCCTGCTCGGGCATGCCGTCCTGCTCGCAGTAGGACAGGTAGCGGGCGATGTCGCCGAGGGCGGCCGTCGTGCCCGCCGCCCGGGCGCAGCGCCCGTCGCAGCCGTTGCAGAACGTGCGGGCATAGTTGTGGTACAGCCCGATCACCGCACTGACCGTTTCACCGTCGAGCGGCTTTTTGTAGTTCTTCGCCGCGGCCACGTTTTCCGAGAGAATCTCAAGATTGGGCATGTCCGAGCAAACGGTGGCGAAGCGTTCGTCGCTCCATACCGCGTGCAGCACGGCCTGGTGCGGCGTGAGGCCCATCTCTTTGAACTCGGGGAGGAACTTGGGCACGTTGTCCAGCCCGCGCATCTCCTTCATGCTGATCAAGCCGATGCCCGCCTGGTGGCACGCATCCAGCGCCTTGTTGAACTCGGCGTGCTCCCGGACCAACTGCGGGTCCTGGGCCACCATGATGGCATCCACCCAGCCACCCTCCACCGCCTTATTGAGCAGTTCGCACCGCAGGTCCATCTCGGTGTGGGTGCTGAAGCCGGCGAAGCGGATCTTGCCGGCCTTTTTCATCTTGTCGGCCGCCGCGCCCCACTCCTTCGTCTTGGGCCAGTCGCGGCCCTGGGTCTCGACGTTGCCGAACCCACCCCCGAGTCCGTGAATGAAGAACAGGTCGATGTAGTCCGTCTTCAGCGCCGCCAGCCGCCGATCGACCATCTCCACCCACTCTTCCGGCGAGTTGGGATGGTCCTTATCGACGATGAAGAACTCCTTGCGCCGCCCGGTCTTCTCCAGCCACTTGGCGATTTCCTCTTCCGAGCGACCCTGGCCGTAGCAGTCGGCCGTATCAAGGTACCGCACGCCCATGCTCCAGACGGCGTTGAGCACGCGCTGGCTGGGAGGCCGACCACAACCCAGATTCAGAATGGAGACCTTTTCGCCGGTCTTGCCGAGCGGGCGGAAAGGCATGGGCTTTTCTTTGTCGCCCGAGTCCTTGCCCTCCTCGGCGAACACGGAGCCGGCGACGCCGGCCGCGGCGGCGGTCGCCACGCCAGCCTTGATGAAGTTCCGTCGAGATAGATCGGGGATATGTTCCGGGGGGGTCATGGGCCTTCTCCTCGCTTGCTGAAGCTGATTGCTTTGAACCCGCGGCAACTCCACCGGCCGACCGTTCGCCGGTTCCCGCGTGCGGCGCCGAATCAGATCGCGATCATACGCAAATCCCTCGCGCCGGGTCAAAAGTTGGTCAGGTCAAAAACTTCGTAAGATCCACAGCGTGAGCGGCGATCGACGAGCCGCTGCCGCACCCGCCGCCGGCCCCTTTCGAACTACACCCGCCTGAACCGCAGCCGCACCCGCCGGTTGAAGCGGGGGGCGGCGACGACGCCAGCACCTGGTTGCTCAAGCTCAGTGAGTATCCGCCGGCGCCTGCGGCCGACGCCGTCTTCATCAGCCGCAGCGATCGGTTGCGGTCGCGCTGCTGAGCGTCCTGGGAACGCGTCTCGCCCTCGGCCGTCACATACACCGCCCGCTGATCGCCCACCACCGGGCATTCGCGCTCGCAGATGCCGCAGCCGATGCACAGCGCTGTGTCGATTTTGGGGACCTTCATCTCCATGCGAAGCACGACGGCCGCCCCCTCTGCCGGCACGCGGGCAAAACGCCCGTCGAGCATGAGGGTGTCGGCGTCGTTGTCCGCGATGCGGTGGGTTTCGACGATTCCATCGGTGTGCCGGATCTCCGCGAAGTACTTCACCGTCTCGTCGCCGCGGTAGGCGTTGAAGCGGAAGCGGGGGGCGTGGCCGACCGTCTGTCCCGGTTCGGGCCATTCCGCCAGGGTGACGGTGTTCGCGGTGGCCGCGATGGCGAGCTTCTTGCCGTCGCGCACCGTTTTCATCTGCCGCTCGGAGTGAATGGCCTTGGGACTCGTCGGGCAGACCTCCTCGCAGACCACACAGGGGATGTTCTTGCTGTGGGGCAGGCATCGGCCGAGATCGAAGTGGGCGGTGCCCAGCTTGACCGGGCCCTGCTCCTGGTAGTCGCCGATGCCGAGCTTCTCTTCCACGCTGATGCGCTGAATCGCGCCCGTGGGGCATACCTGCCCGCAGGCGGTGCAGTTGAGCTGGCAGTGGCCGACGCGGAAATTCATGATCGGGGTCCACAGCCCCTCGATGCCGGTCTCGAACCACGCCGGCTGGAGCACGTTGGTCGGGCAGACACGGATACACTGGTCGCATTTGATGCAGCGTTCGAGGAATTCGAGTTCCTCGACCGAGCCGGGCGGACGGATGGCCTTGGCGGAGAAATCCTTGGTGGCTCGCCCGGTGGCGCGGGCGAAGGGGAAAAAGAGCGCCCCGGCGATGACCGCGAACACGGCCTTGCGTCGGTTGACGTCGGTGTGGGTCACCTCGTGCGGCTTGGGCGGCATGAAGGAGAAGCTCAGCGCGTCCTCCGGGCAGTCCTCGATGCAGTTGAAGCACACGAAGCACTCGCTTTTGCGCAGTTGCGTGTGGGGGTCGGAAGCCCCCTCGCAGTTGAGCAGGCACAAGTCGCAATCGGTGCACTTCTTGGGATCGCGCTCGATCCGCCACCAGGCGAACCGGCTGAACACGCCAAGGATTGCCCCCAGCGGGCAGAGTACCCGGCAGAAGAATCGCGGAATCAGCAGGTTCATCGCCACCAGTCCGACGATGATCGCCCCGACCAGCCACGCGCCCTGGTGCACGCGATAGTCGCCGAAGATCGACTGGGCCGGCATGTTGGCGGCCGGCAGCAGCGCCGCAGTGAACGAGCGGTACATCAGGCAGATGGGATCGAGCAGGCCGATCTGGAGACTTCCAAACACGGCCGCGACGAGCAGGGCGATGAGGATGTAGTATTTGACGTGCTGGTAGCGGCGGTAGCGGTTGACGTTGATGGTGTCCTTGGGCCGCATCTTGCGGAACACCCATCCGGTGAACTGGTGCAGCGTGCCGTAGGGGCAGACCCAGTTGCAGAAGAAGCGTCCCAGAAAGAGCGTGGGAATGAGAATGATCAGCGACCAGAGCAGCCCCTTGTAGACCGTGTGGGTCGTGATCGCCGTGGCGGTGGAGACCAGCGGGTCCACCTCCAGGATTTTGCTCACCCACTGGTGCAGCCCGGGAAACTTGTCCAGGTTCGCGAAGGTGGTCAGCAGAACGAAGGCGAGGAACAGCCCGAAAATCACCGCCTGCACGATGATCCGGATGGTGGTGATCCGCAGCGCATTGCGCCACGAATCCCTGAACCGTGTCACCTTCACGCGTCCCTTGGCCGGTTTCGCTTTCGCCGTCGCCATAAGCCGTCACTTCCAAAACGCCGGTCGCTGAACCCCGAGGCCGCCGGTCATTCCAACTTCAATCCCTGCCGTTACACGTCAACCGTCTTGATCCGGCCTTGCGCTTCGTACGCCTGCCAGTCGCGCTCGCCAAAGCGCTGGTGCCCGGCGGCGACCTGTTGCTGAATCTTGGTGTGGGCGAGTTCGATGTAGGCCAGCCGGGCCGGGTCACGCCCCAGCAGATGCTGGTAACACCAGGCGTCGCACGCCACCGGATCGACCGAGGCGACAATCGCCGGGCGATTCAGCTCGCCGCCGGGCTTGACGTCGCTGGTCCGCCCACCGGTCGGGCCGTTGCGCATCATCACCCGCGTGGCGTCGGCGATGATCAGCGTCGGACTCATCATCATGCCCAAGTCGCTGACGATGTGGTGAATCGCCTGGTGAAACTGGTTTCGCCGCCCGCCGAGCAGGCCGTACCAGTTTTTCATCGTGATCGAGGCGTTGCACAGGTTGTGGTCCTTGACGGGCGTGACGCCGATCACCTTGGTCGCCTCCGCGAGCGGGGCGTAGAAGATCGGCCAGGTGCCGAGCGCCTCGCCGGCGCTGGCATCGGGTTCACGGTCGCGAATCACCAGCGACTGAAAACGGGCTTCCGCGGGCAGGATGACCTTGGCGCCCTCCGCCCGGGCCACGGCCTCGATATCGGATTTCGCAAAGCAGGCCGACGGCGCTTCGATGGGGTTGTCCGCCACGATCACCTGGGCCGCGCCGGCCTCCTTGCACAGGCGGATCACCCAGCGCAGCACCTCGGGATTGGTGGTTGCCCCCAGGCGCGGCGCGCGGTCAAAGCCCACGTTGGGCTTGATCAGCACCACGTCGCCGGAGGTGATGAAGCGCTTGATGCCGCGGTCGGCGTCCAGGCCGCCGATGGCCGCCTGGACCATCCGGCCGATGTTCTCCTCCGCCCCGGTGGCCACGCTGATCCGGGGATTGGAGACGGGAAAATCGATGTCGGCAAAGTAGTTCTTGAGCCGCTGGGCATTGTCCGATAGCTTGGGTAACCCAGCATCGCCGCGCGGGTCGTAGAGCCAGAAGCCCCCCGCCACCGCCGCCCCCGCGGCGATCAGCGTGCCCGCCCCGCGCTTTATCCAGTCGCGCCGTGATACCTGCTGCTCGTGCGTCATACCCACCACCGTTTCAACCGCTCACCCGATCGACTGCGCAACCATCCGACCGCAGTCACTCAACAACCAGTTCATCATGAAACGCCTCGGCCGCCTTCTTTGCCGCGTCGACGTCATCGGCGCCGGCTACGCCGGCCAGGTACGCGCCCTTGACGAAGACCACGTCGTACAGGCCGGCCGCATCGCCGGCGAACATCGATCGACCCTCGTCGCGCCACAGAATCTCACCGAAGCTCTCGATCGATTCGACGTACTCAGCCTGGAGCGCAGCGGCATCCGCGGCACTCGCTGTTCGGGTCACGAACAGGGTCAGTGTCTGTCCCTCGAAGTCGTACTCAGCGGTGTAAACGTCGGTGAGGAAACCCAGCCCAAAGGCGTTTTGGGCCACGAATGCGAAGGAATCCGCTCTCCGGCCGGCGGTCGGCAATACCTGCTCCGCCCAGGGCACATTATCCACATCGGCGATGGTCGCTGCAATAGCCTCCGCGATGGCCCGGGCGGCGGCGCCATCCTCCGGTGCGCTCGGCAGTACCTGGACGTAATACGCACCCTTGTGGAAGAAAACCGCTCCATCGACGGTATAACCCTCCTGGCCCACGTCCGTCGCGGTTCCGGAGGGCGCGAACTCGGTTTTGTAAATGCCATATGCATTCTCCGGACCGCCCATGGCGTACATATACACGTCGATGGTGCGGTCGGCCGCGCGGCGGTGCGTGTAAGTCCCGAAGGCCAACCCCTCGACGCTGAATTGCAGGTAGGCGTCCGCCCGCCCGTTGATCTTCATGTACAGCGTTTCCGCGGTGAAGCGGTCGACCTGCCGGGGACGCTGCCAGTTGCGATCGTCAGGCTCGGGGAAGGGATTATCGTCCTCGGCCGAGGCGCTGGGCGCGGCGGCGACGCGGGTCTGGACAACCTCTGACATCGCCGCTTCGTGGGCGCCGGCGGCGGTTTTCACCACTGTGTCCTCATCTTTCCCGAACGTACCCTGCACGTACTGCCCATGGGTGAAGAATGCCAACACGCCGTCACCGCGGGGAATGATGGTGACAGCGCCTTGATGGCGCACCCCGCCGGTGGCCTGGCCGGCATCGCCCCCTTCCGCCGCGTAGCTTTCACCGCCCGCAGGGCCTTCGCCGTCGGCCGCGTGAGATGCGACCTCTGCGCGGAGCTGGTTGGCGGCGGACTCGATGCGCTGGTACACCCGTTGGGCCGCGGCGGCGCTGCCGGCGTCATGGATCCACACGACAACGTCGTGCGCGCCGTCGGCCGCAAACACCTCGTCCAGCCCGGAAACGTCAAATGCGTCCCGATGGACGTAGCGAAAGTCATCCGTCGCCCCGACGCCCGCAAGCACCGACTCCGCCCAGAACGGTCCGCCGAACCTGAGCTGGCGATCGGCGTGCAGACCGGCGATGCGGCTCAGCGACAGCTTGTCATCCGCCACGCCTGCCGGTGCGCGCAGCTCGGTGTAGTACCGCCCCGACCAGAACGCCGCCCGGGTCTGGTCCGGGTTGATCCAACCGCCCATCCCGGCCGACAGCGGCGCTGCGCTTGCCGGGCGCGTCGCCCGCGCGACCCCCATGGCCTGCTGCGGGGTTTCCATATCGCAGACCAGGATGTCGACGATCACGTCGTCCGCTTTCTTGGGGGCATGCCGCCGGGCATAGGCTTCCAGCACCCCGAACGCTTCCACCGTCGGCGCGACATCCTTGTGGCGGTCGGGCCAGACCTCTACATCCACGACCTTAGCCGAATCCACCGCCTGCCAGGACGGCGTTCCCAGTTCGGGCAGCAGTTCTGCGGCCACGAACGCTGACCGCGGCTTTTCCGTGACGTTGTACGCCTCGTCGCTGATGGTGAAGAGGTAGTCGCGATTGCTGCGGCTGTAGATGACGAACGCGGCGACGATGCCGACCGTCAGGATCAGCAGCGCCAGGCCGATGACGACCTCGCGCCGGCTCATCCAGTCGAGTGGGCGCATATACTTACGTGCCAAGGGGTTAGGCATGGATTAGCTCACGTTGGGAAGCTGTCGGGGACAGCGAATGGCCAGGATTCTCATGGATGGTGATACCGGTTCGTCAGAAAGCTACAGGCCCACATTACCATTCGTCGGGGGCTGCGACATCATGCCACATTTCGCAGCCGGCGTCAGGTTCTCGGGCTCGATGTCAGGTGAAACAGTTTCAACGCCCCGCGATGGATCGGGGGATGGTCAGCTCCCGCAGGCGGGAAGCACCGGCGCAGGTACCGGCGGACAGCCGCCATGCAGATGGCCGCACCATCTCGTGATCGGTCAATGCCGCCGACCTTCCTGCCCCCGGAGCTTGCGCTCGGGGCTCTGTTCCCAATCCGCCCGATCAAATCCCACGGACCATGCCCCATCATCGAGGTCCCGGCCCCCCGTTTGCTTCTGACTTCATACTTCTGACTTCTGACTTCTGACTTTTGACTTCTGACTTCTGACTTCTGCCTTCCCGTCACAGCGTCGGCGTTCGTCCGCCGTCCACCGGCAGGTTGATTCCGGTGATATACGACGCTTCGGGCGATACGAGGAAGGCGATGGCGCTGGCCACCTCTTCCGGATCGCCGATCCGGCCCGCGGGGATCGCGTCCACCCAACCCGCCCGGATCGCCTCCGGCGTGGTATTCCGCTGTGTCGCCCAGGCCTTGGCGAGCTCCTGCAAGCGGGCGGTGTCGATGAAGCCGGGCAGCAGATTGTTCACCGTGATGCCAAAGGGGGCCAGTTCGCCGGCCAGCGTCTTGGCCCAGCTCGCGACCGCTCCGCGGGTGGTGTTCGACACCCCCAGGCCGGGAATGGGCGTCTTCACGGAGCAGGAGATGATGTTGACGATCCGCCCGTACTTCGCCTGCTTCATCCCCGGCACGACCGTCTGGACCAGGCGTTGATTACAGATCAAGTGCAGAGTGTAGGCACGGAGGAAAGCCTGCGGTTCGGCCTCAAGCAGCGCTCCGCCGGGCGGTCCGCCGGTATTGTTGATCAGGATATGGAACGAACCCCGGACGTCGATCTCGCCCGTTAGCTGCGTCGCCAGCGCTTCCGGATCAATGAAGTCCTGGCAGACGAAACCGTGCTGCTGGCCGGCCGATGCATCCAGCTCGGCCACCGCTTGGTCCAAGGCGTCCTCATTGCGCGCCGCCAGGGTGACCGTCGCCCCCTGCCGCGCCAGCCGTTGAGCGGTGGCCCGTCCCATTCCCTGCGTGCTGCCGCAGACCAGCGCCCGTTTACCTGTCAGGTCGATCATCTTAGCGCCCTCGCCGCACGTTATGCCTTGTAACACAGAAACATGCCTCCCGAATCCGGCGCCACATCATCACCGCCGCCGGGCGCTACCGTCAACCCGCGCCAAACAGCCCTGACGGAAAAATACGCCCGCCACCGGACCGAGACGCCCCGCGCACTACAATCCCTCCGCCATGACGATCAACACGAATACGATTACCGGACCCGCCGACGCGGCCTCGCAGAATAAACCAACCTCGCTCGGCGAATTGAAAGCCGCGGGCTGGCGCAGCCGCTCGGTCAAGGACGAGATCCACGACAACCTGCTCGACCGCCTCGCCGAGGGCCAGCGCCTGTTCCCTGGCATCATCGGCTACGACGATACCGTCATACCCGAGCTGGCGACCGCCCTGCTCGCCGGCCACGACCTGCTTTTTCTCGGCGAGAAAGGCCAGGCCAAGAGCCGGCTGATGCGCGGTCTGGTCGACCTGCTCGATGAAGAGATTCCCTATATCGCCGGCAGCGAGCTGCACGACGACCCGCTGCGGCCGATCACCCGCTACGGCCGGCAGCAACTGGCCACCCACGGGGACAGCACCCCCATCGCGTGGTGGCCGCGCGAGGAGCGTTACGTCGAGCGTCTGGCGCCCGGGACCAAGTTCGCGGACGTGATCGGCGAGATCGATCCGGCCAAGCTGGCCACCGGCGCCAGCCTGAGCACCGAGGACGCGTTGCACTTCGGGCTGATTCCGCGGCTGAACCGCGGCATCTTCGCGATGAACGAACTGCCGGAGCTGGACGAGCTGGTGCAGGTGGGGTTGTTCAACATCCTCGAGGAACGCGACGTGCAGATTCGCGGCTACCCGGTGCGGTTCGACCTGGACATTGCGATTCTGTTCTCCGCGAACCCGGCGACCTACAACCGCAGCGGCAAGGTGATTCCCCAGCTCAAAGACCGCATCGGCTCGATCATCCGCACGCACTACCCGCGCGACCGGGCCTACGGGATCGACATCATGGAGCAGGAGGCCGGCATCGACCTCGACGGCCGTTTCGCCGTACGCGTGCCCCTGTTCATGAAGGAGATCGTCGAGCAGATGACCATGGCGGCGCGCAGCTCGCCGTTTATCGACCAGGCCTCGGGCGTCAGCGCCCGTATCTCCATTGCGAATTACCGAACGATGGTCGCCGCGGCCCGGCGGCGGGCGGCCGTTCTGGGCGAAGCGCCGGCCGTCCCGCGGATCAGCGACCTCGCCCACCTGGTCAGCTCCAGCCTGGGCAAGCTCGAGATCGATTTGATGAGCAGCCACCAGCTCAGCGAGCAGCAGGTGCTCGAGAGCGTGCAGAACGTGGCGATCAAGACGGTCTTCGACGAGTACGTGGACAAGCACGGGCTGGAGGAGATCGCCGAGATTTTCGGCAAGGGCGTCAAGATCGAGGTCGGCACCATGCTGCCCAGCAGCCACTATGCCGAGCGGCTCAAGCGGGTTCCGCCGGCGTGGGAAAAGGCCTTCGAGATCAATCCGGCGGAAGATGCGGCCATGCGGGCGAGCTGCGTCGAGTTCATCCTCGCCGGCTTGTATGCCAACGAGCAGATTTCGCGCAGCAGCCGCCACGGCACGGTGACGTACGAGACGTGAAGTTGGAAGCCAGAAGGTAAAAGCAAAAAGTCAGAAATCAGAAGTCAAAAGTCAGAAGTTAGAGGTTAGAAGCTGGAAGTTGGAAGTTGGAAATTCTATGGCTGGGAGCCCGAATAAGGAGAATGTGCTGCCGCCCGGCGGGATTGTGCATACTTACCGCAAGTATGATCCCCAGCGGTTTCCCATGCCCGACGCCGATCCGCCGGACCTGGTCTCGCCGATGTTCGAGCACCTGATGGCCTACGGGCGGATGCGCGAACTCACGCCCGAGCAACTCGCCAACGCCGTCGAACTCGACCCCTCCCAGATCGCCGGCATGGGGCCCAGCATCGACGCCCTCATTGCCATGCTCGAGGAGCGCAAGCGCCGCATCCTTGAAACCTACGAGACCAGCGCCGTCCAGGCCGCCGCCCATCAAGCCTACCACGACGCCGCTCGCCGAGCGCAGCCGCCCAAAAAACTGCGGGAAGACTTCCACTACGCGGTCCGCTCCGAGCAGATCATCGACTTCGAAAACCTCTGGTACCGGGTGGATCAGCGCAGCGACTTCGCCCGCGAGCTGCTCAAGCTCAACCAGCACCTCGCCAACAAGGACGAAATCGAAGAGCTGGCCAGCAACTACGCCTTCACCGGGCTCACCGAGCTGACCATCCCCACCGCCCTCGACATCAAGGAGGAGCTCGAAACCATCGACCGCCTCCTCAAGCAGCTCGAAGAAGCCGCCAAGAACGCCAAGGTCTACAAGATCGACATGGAAGACCTCGCCCGCTACGCAGATGAGGCCCAGATGGAAGAACTCGAGGCCATCCAGCGGCGGGTGAACGACCTGCTCGAGCAGATGGCGGCCGAACAGGGTCTGGTCAGCAAAGACGGCCGCATCCAGCTTTCGCCCAAGGCCTACAAAATCTTTCAGAACAAGCTGCTCGACCAGATCTTCAGCGACCTTTCGGCGGCCAAGAGCGGCCGGCACCAGATGGACATCGACGGCGACGGCGCGGTGGAGCTCCAGCAGACCAAGCCGTACGAGTTCGGCGACTCCCTGGCGAACATGGACACCACCAGTTCCATGATCAACGCCATGATCCGCGACGGCGCCAAGCTGCCCGTGCGCATGCGGACCGACGACATCGAGATTCACCTCACGCGCAACAATCCCAAGTGCGCCACCTCGGTGCTGATGGACATGAGCGGGTCGATGCAGTGGGGCGGGCTGTACATTCACGTGAAGCGTATGGCCCTCGCCCTTCACGGACTGATCCGTAGCGAGTACGCCGGCGACTTCGTCGACTTCGTCGAGATCTGCACCCTGCCCAGGCGCCGCCACCCGGGCGAGATCGCCGAGCTGCTTCCGCGCCCGGTGACCATCCGCGAGCCCCTCGTGCGGCTGTCGGCGGACATGAGCGACCCGCGCTTCAGCGAGTTCGCCCTCCCGCCGCACTTCACCAATATTCAGCACGCCCTGCGGCTGGCCCGCCAGACCCTGGCCGTGCAGGACACCCCCAATCGGCAGATCATCCTCATCACCGACGGTCTGCCCACCGCCCACTTCGAGAACGAGCAGCTTTATATGCTCTATCCGCCGGATGCGCGCACCGAGCTGTTCACCCTCCGCGAGGCGCTCAAGTGCCGCGAGGAGGGCATCACCCTCAACATCTTCCTGCTGAGCACCTGGGCCCAGAGCAGCGAGGATGTACGCTTCGCCCACGACCTGGCCGAGAGCACCGCCGGCCGCGTCTTCTTCGTCGCCGGCGGCGACCTCGAGCGCTACGTGGTCTGGGACTACGTAAAGCACCGCCGGCAGATTATTGGGTAGCTGGAAGCTGTCGGCTATCAGCTATCAGCGAACGGTCGAACGGTCGAACGCCGATAACTGATAGCTGACAACTGACAGCTTCTTCTCACCAAAACACGATGTAGAGCACCACGGTACACGCGCACACCAGCCCGCCGGCGATCTTCGATCCGCGCGAGGGCGTGATGTCCATCTTCTCGTTCACCGGCAGCTCCACCGGCTTTCGCAGCGGCTTGACCAGCGTCATGACCGTCAGCACGATCACCAGAATCACGAAACACAGGCCCATCCGGTCGAGGAACGACCAGGTCGCAATCCACTCGAGCAGCTCCGGATTGGCCGCCCCGAAGATCTTCGGACTGAACTTGAACAGGCCGTATAGCGCGGGGTTGAGCAACAGCCCCACCGTCCCCACGGATCGCGGCGCCCGCGGGACCAGCAGCCCAAAGAGGAAGATCACCAGGATGCCCGGCGAGATGAACCCCTGGAATTCCTGAATGAAGGTGAAGATGCCGCCGAACTTGGGATCCTCCAGCGCCGGCGCGATGATCATCGCCACGAGCACGAAGATCACCACGAAGACGCGTCCCGCACTGACCAGCTCGTACTGGCTCGGCGCCTTGCGCAGTTTGCGGTACACGTCCATCGTCGCGATGGTCGACGCCGAGTTGAGCATCGACGCCAACGAACTCACCACCGCGCCGAAAATCGCCACCAGCACGAAGCCCTTCAGCCCCACGCCCGTCGGCAGAAGCCGGCGGATCAACGTGGGGAAAGCATTGTCGTAGTCGTACGCCGGGAGCTTCTCGGTCTTGACGTTGGCCGCGTCCTTGGCCGCCTTGACCAGCGCCTGGTTCGCCGCGTGGAGCGCCGTCGGACCTTCCATCGCGGCCAGATCCAGCTCTTCATCCATCGCCTCGGCATTGTGAGCCAGAATTCTCTCCGCATCCTCCGGGTGCAGTTCCGCGAAACGGTCGGCAAAGTTGTACACGTACTTCTCGACGCCGCCGTCCCCGCCCTTGGCCAGGTTCTCCGCCACCTGGGCGCGAATCTGGGCGTTTCGCGGATCGTCCGTCGGCTTCACCCCATCGGACAACTCGGTGTAGAGCTCCGGCGAGTGCTCCGACAGCACCTTGGCGTTGAGATTGATCGCATCCTCCCGCAGGTTGTCGTTGAACAGGTTGAACGCCAGGATGCCGGGGATCACCACGATGAACGGGATGACCAGCTTCAGGAACGCCGCGAACACGACGCCCTTCTGGCCTTCGCGCAGGCTCTTGGAGCCCAGTGTGCGCTGGGTGATGTACTGGTTCAGACCCCAGTAGAAGAAGTTCGGGATCCACAAGCCCAGCACCAGGGCCGACCACGGAATCTCCGGGTCCTCGATCTCGCGCACCATGTGCAACTTGCCTTCGGGCAGCTCGCCGGAATTGAGCTGCACGAAACGCGTCAGTGCCCCGCTACCCCGGATGTCCTCAACCGTCACGTTCGGATTGCGCGCCGTGGCGATCAGCGCCTCCGCGTCCGCGTTGCCCAGCATGTCGATCGCGTAGTAGGTGATGATCGCCCCCCCCACGATCAGGCCTGAGCCCCACAGCAGGTCGGTCCACGCGCACGCTTTCAACCCGCCGGCGAACACGTAAACGGCCGCCACCGTGCCGATGATCCAACACCCGACGGTGATGTTGCCAAAGTCGAGCCCCCCGACCGTAACCCCCTGGAAATTGCCGGTGATCACCTTCGCCCCCGAAAAGATCACCGACGCGGTGGGCACGCCCACCAGAATCACCAGCGTCGCCACGGCCATCACCGTCCGGGCGAACGTGTTGTAGCGGTATTCCAGGAACTCGGGGATGGTGTAGATGCCGCTCTTGAGAAAGGTGGGCAAGAAGATGAACGCCACCAGCACCAGCGTGATGGCCGCCATCCACTCGTAGCTGGCAATGGCCATGCCCAGCCAGTCGGCCGCCTTCCCGCTCATCCCCACGAACTGCTCCGTGGAGATGTTCGCCGCGATCAGCGAGAAACCCACCAGCCACCAGGTCAGCCCCCGACCGGCCAGGAAGTAATCCTGCGCGCCCTCATCGCTGTGCGTCTTCTCGCCTCGGCTCGCCCATAAACCCAGGCCGATGACGAAAACCGCCAGCGCCAGGAACACGATAATATCCCAGGTACCCACCATTTCACCCATGCGATGTTCCTTTCGTCAGTATGGACGCGCTACCTCATCGGCCGCGGGGACCGGCGACCGGCTACGTCAGGGGGCCGCATCATACCAAGATATCCGCCGTGGTGAATGACTGCGCCCTGGCCTGCATTTCACATCCCGGCGCTGTCCGCAGTTGAACATCCGGGCCGCAACCAGGCGCCCGCGAGGGCGCCGCCGCCGCCTAACGCGCTACATCCGGGGCACCTGCAATGCTCCCCCCACCTGCTCGCATGGCGCAGGTCGGCAATGCAACTGTTGCGGCTTGCACCTGCCCCGGATCCGTTGCTACTCTGCCGCATTGCGCCGGCCGTGCGCCGTTGCGCTCCGACTATCTCCGGTTCGACGTCTGCTATGTCCGACGCTCCCCTCATCCTGCCCCCGCCCGGGCGCCGACGGCGCGACTTCTTCCCTTATTACCTCATTCTCCCCACTTGCCTCGGCGTGCTCCTCGTCGACGTCTATCCGTTTCTCTCGGCCTTTGGGCTGTCCTTCCAAGGCCGCATCCAGGGACGCCCGGTCGACCCCTTCGTCGGCCTCGACAACTACCGCGCCGTGCTGACCGACGCGCAGTTCTGGTCCTCGCTCTGGGTGACCATCCGCTGGACCCTCGGCGCCGTCGCCGGACAACTGGTTATCGGAACCGCCCTGGCAGTGCTGGTCCACGGCATCCATCGAGGCCAGAAGGTCATCGCCGCGCTGCTGCTCATCCCCTGGGTGACGCCGCTGGTCGTGGCCGCGTTGACCTGCAAGTGGATCCTGCACCCCGACTTCGGCGTGATCAACACCCTCTGCCCGCCCCAGTGGCTGGGCCTCTCCCCGCGACACGACTGGCTCGGCGACCCGGCCACCGCCCTCCCGGCCGTCATCGCCGCCCAGGTGTGGAAGTATTACGGCTTCGTGTTGCTCATCGTCCTCGCCCGGTTGAAGACGCTGCCCGACGCGCTGCTGGAGGCCGCGCGCATCGACGGCGCCGGACGGCTGACCGTGTTCTTCCGCGTCGTGCTCCCGCAGATCTGGGACGTATTGGCCGTCACCGTGCTGCTCATGTGCATCTGGACGTTTAACACCTTCGACATGGTCTATCTCATGGCCCCCGGCGTATCCAGCACCCGCGTGTTGGCCATCGACGTCTATCGCCGCTTCGCCGGTGCGTTTGACTACGGCATGGCGTCCGCGACGGCCGTGCTCATGTTCACCGCCCTGTTCGGCGTCACCCTGGCCTACGCCCGGAGACAGCGATGGTGAGCCGCACCGGCGGACAGCTCGTGCGGATCGCGCTGGCCCTGGCGTGCGCCGGCGTGCTGCTTTTCCCCGTGTACTGGATGGTCGTCTGCTCGGTGACGCCGCGCGATCTGCTGATGACGCCCGATCCGCCCCTCTGGCCGCAGGCTTTCACGTTCGACCACTACCGCCACGTCCTGAGCGACTCGCCGTTTCCCACCCACGTGGGCAACAGCTTTCGCGTCGCCGGGCTGGTCACCCTGCTGGTTGTTCCCCTGGCGTTCGGCGGCGGATACGCCTTGAGCCGGTATCGGTTTCGAGGCCGGCGGGCGTTCGGCCTGATGCTGCTGGGCACCCAGATGCTGCCGGCGATCATGCTGGCGGTGCCGATGTACGTCACACTCGCGTGGCTGGAGCTGATCGACACGCACGCGGCGCTGGTGATCTGCTACGCCACTTTCGCCCTGCCCTTTGCCACCTGGATGCTGCGCGGCTTCTTCGACGGGCTGCCCCCGGAACTCGAGGAGTGCGCCCAGATTGACGGCTGCAACCGCCTGGCGATGCTCGTTCGCATCGTACTGCCGCTGTGCGCGCCGGGGCTGGTGGCCACCGCCATCCTCGCCTTCCTGCTGGCGTGGAACGAGTACCTTTTCGCCCTGCTGTTCATCAACTCCGAGCAGCTCAAGACCTTTCCCGTCGGGCTCGACATCTTCACCAGTCGCTGGCTGGTGGACTACGGCGCGTTGATGGCCGCCTCGGTGATGGTCTCGGTCCCGGTGGCGGTGCTCTTCCTCCTGCTCCAGCAGCGCCTGGTCGCCGGCCTGACCGCCGGCGCCGTGAAAGGCTGATTGCTGAGGTAGCTGACTTCTGAGGCCAAGGGTGCAGCCGGGCAAGCCCGCGCGAGAGTACGGAATCGCCGACTGGTTCGACGCATCGCCGGTGAAGACGCCGGCCGCTCTGGCCGAGGAGACGGACCCGGAGGCACGTCGTCTGCTGGAGCTGGCCCGGGCGGAGTTGCGGCCCGTAGAGGATGCGGACCTGAGCATGACGGCGCTGCTGGAGCGGGCGATTCGGTACGTTTGCGCCGACGCTGCGGGGATTTTTCACCGGAACGCTGAGCTTCGTGCTGGGGCTGACCGGGCTGGTGGTGGTGCTGTTGTACTGGTGTTTTTGTTGATTGACTATCCGGTGATGTCGGCCACCTGGCGGGGTTTTCTGCCGCCGAAGCAGCGGGGAGACATCGTGGGTTTTCTGGAAAAGTTTCACCAGGCCATGCGGCTGTATTTTCGGGGCCAGTTCGTGATCGCGCTGACCGTGGGGGTGCTGTCTGCGGTGGGGTTCAGCCTGATCGGGCTGCGGATGGCGGTGCTGCTGGGGCTGCTCATCGGGCTGCTCAACATGGTGCCGTATTTGCAGACCGTGGGGCTGATTCCGGCGCTGCTGCTGGGGCTGATCAAGGGGCTGGAGAGCGGACAGCCGGTGTGGTTGCCGCCGCTGCTGGTGCTGGTGGTGTTTGCGGTGGTGCAGACGATCCAGGATGCGTTGCTGACGCCGAAGATCAAGGGCAAGACGGTGGGGTTGCGGCCGGTGGTGATCCTGCTGGGCCTTTTTATCTGGGGCAAGCTGCTGGGCTTTCTGGGGCTGCTGCTGGCGATTCCGTTCACCTGTCTGGGGCTGGCGTACTACCGGCGGTTCGTGCTGGGTGATCGGCTGGCGAAGGTGGTGGAGACGTAGCGGCGGGGGTGAGGGGGACGGGGCGGATGGGGATGGGCGGATTGGGGAAGGTGGGATCGGGGTCTTCATCGATTGGGGGATCGGGGCGGTCAGTGCTGGCCGGGTTGGGGCGGTCGGGGGTAGGGGTGGATGGCGTGGGGGGACGGTCTGCGGGGCGAGTGCGGGGGGGAGGGTTGGGGAGCGTCGGGGGCGGTGGGGGCGGTGGGGGCGGTTGGGGAATTCAACACGCACTTGATTTTGGGTTCGTTTTGACATTTTTCTCTGCGCGGTGTCGGGGGCGGAATCGCGGTTTTTGATAGCGCCCGTTGGGAAAATGGGCGTTTTGGATTTGGGTTCGTTTTGGGTTCGTTTGGGTTCGTTTTTTTCGGCGGTGGTGCCACGTCGGGGTTGCGGTGAGGCGCCATGGCGCTGGGCATGGCGGCGCTCGACTCCGTCGAGCTTGGCCATGGCACCCGGGCTAGAGAGGTGAGAGGAGAGCAGGTGAGCAGGAGAGTGGGGGCGATGGGAGCCGGTGATCCGGGGGAGACGTTGCGGGTGGGGTGGGACTCCACGGCGATCCGCATGGCGGCGCTCGACTGCGTCGAGCTTGGCCTTGGCCCCCGGGGTGGAGAGGTGAGCGGAGAGCGGGTGCGCAGGAGAAGATGGACACACAAGCCTCCAGTTCGACTCGGGCTCTGCAGTTGCGTTGATGGGGGCGGGGCAGGTCGGTCTGGTGCGTCTGGGCCGGCTGGGTAATTCAATATACGCTTCAAAATGGCTTCGTTTTTGCATTTTTTTTGCGCGCGCTTCGGGGCGAAAACCGCGTTGGCGGTAGCGCCCGTTGGGAAAATGGGCCTGCGTAAAACGGCTTCGTTTTTTCGGTGCGGCGGGCATGGGGATTCTCCACAGCCGGTGGCGGCATTGTGCCGCGGCCGGCAGTTTCGCCCGGTTGTCGGCCCCGGGGTTGCGCGTGGTCCCG
>NPIG01000185.1_pt1 | contig 67202 bp, 55 predicted proteins | sample 8637441 | NCBI WGS metagenome assembly NPIG01 (sample SAMN07420675, study PRJNA396082) | bioreactor metagenome | isolation source: sample BR6 brine-fed electro-methanogenic bioreactor BR | place: Japan: Kochi | collected 2016-06-14
TCTGTAAAAACGCTGTTCGCACCACTACAGGTGCCGGTAAATCTCTCCCTGATACTCTTCGAACTCCGGCACGTAGGGCTGGGGAATTCTGCCGAAGCATACATTCATGGCCTCGAAAAAGGAGATCATCTGCATATCCACTTTGCGCTGCACAATAGCCTCTTTGGTGGGAATGTAGCGGATCTTGGAACCCTCTACATCCATCACGGTAACCCCGGATTTGCCCTCCAGAAGAAGCATTACCGCCGCTCCGCCGATCTGCTTGCCGAAGTTTACGTCAAAGGCGGAGGTGCTCCCGGAACGCACCAGATGCCCCGGCACCACCTCCCGAACCTCGGGAAGCTCGTAAAGACCTGAGACGAACATGCCATGCCGTTTGAGGAACTCGGGAAATTCGAGATCTTTCTTGAGCCGCCCCTCCAGCTCCCGACGCACGTATTTTCCCGCCCCTCCAAGCCGAATATGTCCGAAGGAATCCTTGGTGTCCTCCTGAGAGATGAGATCGCCTCCGGCACTTTTAATTCCTTCCGCCACCACGATGGTGTAAGTTCCCGCCCGAACATCGCTGTTGAGAATCCGGCGCATGTACATACGCTTCATGTGGGCATAGACGATATCGAAATCTACGTCGATCTCGGGAATCAGCACCGCATCCGCGTCGGCCCCCACCCCACCCCGAAAGGCGGTGTGCCCGGTGTAGCGACCAAAAACCTCCACCACCATGATGCGGTTGTGGGTTCTTCCGGTGGTCTTCACCTCTTCTACAAAGTGAGCGATTTTGTTGATGGCGGAATCTCCCCCCACGGAGTAGGTCTGAAGATCCAGATCCATGGTCTTGGGAGCATGGACACAGGGGATACCGTTCTCCGCCAGATCCACCATAACACCTCCGGTGTCGTCCCCTCCGGAGATCACCAGACCGTCGATGGAAAACTTGCGCAGCCCATCGAGGATGCGCTCATATTTATGGGGATTCTCCACCTTGGCAATCTTCACCCGGGAGTGCCCTGCCTCGGAACCTGCAAAGGAAGAATTTACGTTATCTGCCCGGTTTTCATCGAGATGCACGATCTTGTCGAGATCCACCAGGTTGTAGAGCCCCGCATAGCCGTGGGGGATGATGTAGGCCCCCATACCGTGACGGTGGGCAAAATTTGCGGCTCCCCGCACCACTCCATTCAGACCGCCGCAGTCGCCTCCGGCGGTGATGATGCCTATGTTTTTCATGGTATGCTCTGCCATAACAATACCCCCTTTTAGGATTTTTTCCACGCTTCCCGGGTCTTTTGAACGAGAGAAAAGAGAAGCTTTACCCCCGGGAGGAGCACCCCCTCATCGGGATCGAAGGTCTCTTCGTGATGCCCTGCAGCAATGTCTGCCCCGAGAACACCATAGCACGCCAGGCCGCCCCGCTTCTGCACCTCCCGCATCAGCCAGGTGCAATCTTCGCTCCCCCCGAAGCTATGAGGAAAGTGTTCCAGAGGGGTAAACCAGGGGATCTCCTCCCCCGCCTCCCGAACCATCTCCATGAGAAGCGGATCCGAGGAAGCATTGAGGCTCTCTCCCATAACCCGGAGAGAAGACCGAACCCCATGCATAGCCCCGGCGTGTTCAATAATCTCCTGAGCCCGAAGATAGACCTGATGGTTAATTTTTTCGGTCTCTCCCCGGCACTCTGCTTCAAAAATCGCAGAGGAGGGGATCACGTTACGATCTTCTCCGGCTCGGAGGGTACCCACGTTGAGCCGCACCCGTCCCTCTCCGTGCTGCAGGAGAACATAGAGATTCTGGATAGCGGTGACCGAAGCTAGAAGGGCATTCGCTCCGTTTTGAGGAGCCGCCGCTGCGTGGGCCCGCCGACCTTTGAAATGTACATCGAACTTGGTGGTGGCAAGGAAGTTGTGCACCCCCGGAACCAAAGTTCTCGAGGGATATCCCAGCCCCACATGGAAGGCGAAAAACATATCCACATTATCAAGGATACCGCTCTCCGCCACCGCTCGACCTCCCCGTACCCCCTCTTCGGCGGGCTGAAAAACGAGTTTGATAATTCCATCGAGTTCATCCCTATGCCGATGCAGCAGATGGGCCAGCCCTATCCCCAGGGCCACGTGAAAGTCATGAGCACAGGCGTGCATGAGCCCAACATTTTCCGAGGCAAACCCCTCCTGAAAGGGCTTGTGTTCATGGCTCTCGGATTCCGAGACATGAACCGCATCAATGTCGAAACGAAAGGCCCGCACCGGACCGGGACGCCCCGTATTGAGCACCCCCGTTACGCCGGTGCATTCCTTAATCATTCCCAGCCATTCGGGGTGAGCTCCCTGAGTTTGGGCCCGATGCCGATGCCACTCGATACGTTTCTTTTCGGGGCCCCCGTAGATAAAATCCCGGTGCAGCATCTGCTCCCCCACGTGAAGGGAAAATCCCAAACGGTGTAGCTCCTCCGCAATTTTAGCGGTGGTTCGGAATTCGCACCACCCCCCCTCGGGGAAACGGTGAAGATCCCGGCGCCAGCGAATAAGTAGTTTTTCCAGTTCCTGTTCTTCATGAATTTCCATTGTTTGCATTCCTGTATGAACTCCTTATCTATAATCTTTTCAGGTTTGCGGAAGAGGGGAATTAATTATTCCGGAGATGGAGAGAGAAGCTCCTCCATGGCCTGATCTCTTCGGGAGGGATCCTCCTGCTCCAACCGGAGGGGGATAAGTACCGGAAGAGGTTTTTCCGGAATGGCTCCTACCGCCACCCAGTTATCGATATGCTCCAGCATCTGCTCGGAGATCTCCGTTCCCCGGGCGAGAAGCTTCACCCCCTGGCGATTCAGCATATCCTGCACGAGAATCATTCCTTTTCGGAGCTTGTGAGGTTCCACCTCTTCGCTCTTTCCTTTGGCCTCGGCGGTGACGATCTCTTCCAGAGAGTCCACAAGCTCTTTGTTGTATCCCTGGGGAGTCTCCTGTATATACCGAAGAGCTTCGAAGATGGAGCCGAAGTGTTGGGCGAGAAGATCGAAATCGTTGGCAATCTTCAGAATTTGCCCTCCCAAAACCGGCTCGGACCACCCCAGCCAGGGGGTATGCCATTCGGGAAAGTATCGTTGTTCCATAATCATCTCGGGAACATCTTCCAACCGGGGGATACAGCGCACAATCCGGGCGGCAAGCACCAGGCTCTCCCCACATTGCTCCGAGGGCGTTCGATCAAGGATCTCCTGGAGCCGTTCCTTCCAAGCCTTCTCTCCGAGAGAGACGTATCCTAAATTGGAAAGAAGCGCTGCGATCTCGTATTTCCAAGGCTTGGGAAGCTTGCGATGCCGCACCATGCCACGAACGTAACGAGCCACCCGAAGGGTACGACCAAATTCCTGGGGAGAGGTTATGGCGAGGAGCTCCGCCATGGCCCGAACGCTGCCGATAACCGTGGAGTTGAGAAGATCTTTCAGCTCCTGCCGGGCATCCCGAAGGGCCAGATGGGTTTGGATGCGAGCGATGACCTCTTCGAACTGAAAGGGTTTGGTGATGTAATCCACTCCCCCGGAAGAGAAAGCCTTGACTTTATCTTCCGTCTCATTGAGGGCGCTGAGAAAGATCACCGGTATCTCCCGAAGTACGGGATCTTCCTGAAGTTTTTCGCAAACCTCGTACCCGTTCATACCGGGCATGTTGATATCCAGGAGAATAAGATCCGGAGTATTTCTCTCCGCCGCCTTGAGAGCGAACTCTCCCTTGGGGAAGGAATAGACATGATATCCCTCTTCCCGGAGCATGTTTCCCAGGAGCTTCAAGTTTTGGGGAGTGTCATCCACGATCATGATTTTTTGCTGCTTTTCTATATCCGTCACATCTCTTCCTCCTCCCGCAACACCCGGAGAATACTCTCATAATCAAAAGTATCCACCATCCGGAGAAGCCTCTCTCCCAGAGAGAGATGCTCCTCCAGTACTATCTGCACCAACTCCCGGAGGTGTATTTCATCACCGATCTCCGTGGCATCTCTTAGATCTGCCCGCATCTTGTCGGAGAGGATCTTTCCCGAAGGATGCTCTTCTCCGGAGGTCTTCTCCCGGGAACCTTCTCTTTCTGAAGGTTTTTCGGAAGATTCTTCGTACACTCCCTTTAGGGGGAGATGCCGGAGCATCTCCTCAAAGAGTTCCCCCTCCCGAAAGGGTTTGCGCAAAAAACCGTTAATCCCTCGGGCCAAAGCCTCTTGGCGTTTCTCCTCAAGAGCACTTGCGGTAACCATAATAACGGGGGTTACGTCACCTCCGGGAAGTTGGCGAATCCGATCTGTGGCCTCGTAGCCATCCATATCCTCCATACGGTAATCCATGAGAACAAGATGGGGGTGCCAGGATTCGAAGAGCGCCCCTGCTTGGTTGCCTCCTTCGGCCTGGGCAGTGACAAACCCCGCATTCTCCAGCATCTGCACCAGAACATCCCGATTAATGGCGTTATCGTCCACCACGAGAACCCGGAATTCCCGACCCTGAAAATCGAAACCCTGAATCTTTTTCCCTTGCTCCTCCTGGTCCACCGGAAGGGCGGAGAAGCAGGTAAAGAAAAAGGAAAAGAGGCTCCCCCGGCCTTCTTGGCTCTCCACGGTAACATCCCCTCCCATGAGCTGGGCATACCGCCGGCTGATGGCCATTCCCAGGCCTGTGCCCCCACCATGGCGGATGCCGCTGGAGGTCTGCTCAAAGGAGAAAAACACCTTCTCCAGCTCTTCCGGGGCAATACCACACCCCGTATCTTCCACTTCCGCAACAAGCACTATTTGGGAATCTTCTCCAGGATCCTCTCCCCGGAAGAGCCGCACCGTAATCCCCCCGGTTTGGGTGAACTTGAGGGCATTACTCAGCAGATTAACCAGTACCTGCCGTATTTTGTCATGGTCCCCAAGAAGCCACTCGGGCACATCCTCCCGTATATCGAAAGAAAGGGCAAGCCCCTTCTCCTGGGCCCGAATGCGGAACATGCGCTCCAGATCCTGAAAAAGCATATGGAGATTTCCCGGCTCCGGATGCAGGGTAATCCGTCCCGCCTCAATTTTAGACATTTCAAGAATATCGTTGATGAGAACCAGAAGGTATTCCCCACTCCGGCCAATGATATCAAGAAACTCCTTCTGTTTGGGGGAAAAGCCTTCCTCCCGCTGAAGCAGTTGGGAGTATCCCAGAATGGCGTTCATGGGAGTACGAATTTCGTGACTCATATTGGCAAGAAACATGCTCTTGGAACCGCTGGCGGCTTCCGCCGCCTTCCGAGCCTCCACCAGAGCTTGTTCCATGTGCTTCTGCTCCGTTACGTCCTCCCCCATGAAGGCTATGCCGAGAAGTTCCTTGCCCGAAGGATCCCGAAGAGGAAGAAGGCGCACATGATCCACCGCCTCCTCCCCGAAAGCACGCCGGCGCATCTCACCGCTCCAGTATGTCCCGGATCGCAGCATTTCTACAACACGATCTAGCTCCTCACTCTCTAGAAGATCATGCTCCCGAAAATAGGCATAGAGGCTCTTGCCCTGGACATCCTCGGGAGAAAGCCCCGTTTTTCTCTCAAAAAAGGTGTTCACGTAAAGCATTTCCCCCTCGGAGCTGCACACTGCAATGGAAAGGGGACTCTGATGAATAACTTCCGAAAGAATCCGCCGCTGCTCCTCTTGTTTTTTGCGCTCCGTCACATCCCGGATCATTCCCTCGTAGGCCTGAACGGCTCCTGCGGAATCCCGCACGAGATGGCAGTTCAGCGAGACATGGCGTATCTCCCCATGCCTGGCTTTGAGGGCGAATTCGAAATCCGACACGCTGCCATCCTGAAAAAGCCTTGAAACGAGGATCTTCCGCTCTTGAGGATCCTGAAAAAAGACATCCATCCCAAGCCCCACAAGCTCTTCCGGATTGTACCCCCCCAGCTTCTGTATGGACGGGCTTATCTCCAGAAAAAATCCTCCGTAGCTGCACCGGAAGTACACATCTTGAAGAGTTTCAAAGATACCCCGATACTTTTTCTCGCTCTCCAGAAGGGTTTTTTCCATGAGGCGAAGCTCTGTTATATTCTGCATGGTTACAAATATCTGGGAACCCCCTCCCTCCTCTAGCCGGGCCCGAAAAAGAAACCATCCCAGCCCTTGATAGGGGAGTTTTAGACGAATCTCCTGAGAGTGGGCTTTTCTACGACCACGATGAGAGCACTCCTTTTTCATATTTTCGAAAAGGCTCTGGATTTTCTCCCGATCTTCAGGATAGACAAACTCCAGAATATCCCCAAAGGTTTGAATTCCTCCGGGGGAAAACCCCATCATGCGGTGCAGCTCCCCGGCGGCGAACACTTCCCCGGAGAAAAGATCCATCTCAAAACTTCCCAAATGAGCAAGAGCATTGGCCTCTGCCAGGGCCTTCCGGCTTTTCCGAAGGGCCTCCTCCGCCTTTTTTCGTTCTCCGATGTCCACAAAGCTCTCCAGCCGGAGTACCTGCCCTCGATACCGGATATGCTCGCAGTTTCGAAGCACAGGGAGGAGCTCCCCACCCTTCGCCTTGAGAAGGGACTCCTCCAGAGAAGAATCCGCACGAGATGCGGAGCAGTTTTTTTCGAATAGAGGGATCTGTTCGATAACATCTTCGTAGGGGCGTTCGGAAAAAAGTTTCTCTCCCCTTCCCAGACAACGCATAATATACTCGTTGGCCCGACAGATGACGTTCGTGGATTCGTCCACAAAGAGGAGCCCCACCGGAAGAAAGTTGATCACCATGTTGAGAAAATCTTCGCTCTCCTCAAGATCCCGCCGCATGCGATATTCCCGGGTGAGATCCTCCAAAATACAGCAGAACTCTTTTTGAGGCCGATTTGATTCTATGCGGATAAATCGGCAGCGGAGGTAGACGCCTTTTCTCCCTCGCTCCTCAGGAATTTCTCCCTGAAACTCTCCCATGCCGGACTCCTGGGCCTTGGAAAAGGCATCTTTAAAGTAAGCGTTACCGCCCAGATCCCCAATCTGAGAGAGAAAAAGATCCTTTCCGGGAAAGCCAAGAATTTTCTTTGCCCGGGGGTTGTACTCCCGGATAATTCCCCGGGGGCTGAGAAAGAGAATTCCCATATCCGCCCGGTTGAAAAGAGCGCTGAAGCGCTTTCGAAAGGCCCTTTCTTCGTCGTGTCTTCTGCAAAGAAATTCTTTCTCCTCCTTGAGACGGGAGTTTTCTCCCCGCTCTTTTTTCATGGATTGCCGTAAAAAATACTCCCTCCCACCCCAGAGAACCAAGGAGAAAAACAAAAGAATTTTCCAGCTTTCCTTTTCTTGAAAATTCCCCGAAGCAAAGGGAATTCCGAGATACTCTGCAAAAAAGGAGAGAAGCCCTGCCACAAGAAGAACGAAGATTCCCACCAGGATAAGAGAACGCTTTCTCCTCTCCCGAAGATTCCTCGCTGAGTTATACAACAGTCTTCCCCCTTTCTTGAACCGAACACTCGCAAGCCAGGAAAAATACCTCATGAGAGTCATTATACCGTAGCTTCCCACATGCTGCCCGAGAAAAGATTGATTTCCAGGTCACTTTCTTTATTTTTCGACCCTCCCATATCTTTTTGAAGCATCTTCTCTTTCCCCAAAAATTGCTTTGCTATAGAATAGGCCTTGCAAGAAGTGCGTGAGCTCCCCTGAAGACATAGAGATTTCTCGAAAGGAGATCTTCCATGGAAGGTCGAAAATTTTTATCTGTTCTGCTTTTGTTTTTCCTTTGCACCGCCTCTCCTCTTTTTGGGAAAGAACCCGAAAATGGAGCAACCGGAGAGATTCTCCCTCCCACACGGATCTTCTACCTCGATTCCTACGGTAGGGATTACGAATGGAGCCGGGAGATCCAGCAGGGGCTTCAGGAAGGGCTTCGAGAGAGCTCCAAAAATGTGGAACTCTCGGTGGAACATTTGGATCACCGGCGGTTTCCCGAAAAAGCGTATCAGGAGATCTTTGCCTCCTACCTTGAGGCAAAATATGCGGGATACTCCCATGATCTGCTGCTCCTCTCGGATAACCCCGCCTTTGATTTTGTTATGGCCCACCGGGAGAGGCTCTTTCCGAAAGTTCCTGTGGCCTTCTGCGGTTATAACAATCTCACCCCCGAGGAGATTGCCCCTTTTAAGAATATTACGGGAATCAACGAGGAGATCAGCCTCTCGGAAACGGTGCGTATCATCCGACTTCTGCAGCCATCCCTCAGACATTTGGTAGCCATCACCTCCACAGGAAATGAGACGGACCGACGCAATGCCCGGCTGGTGCAAAGACTTCCCGAGGTTTCAGGAAAGAATGTAACGCTCCAGGAGCTTCGGGATGTGACACTCCAGGAACTTGAAGAAGTTTTTGCTTCTCTCCCCCCCCAGACGGCGGTGCTTATCGCGGGGCAGCTTCGCGACGAGCCCCGCCCCGAGGTAAGTGCCCGGCGGATTGCGGAAGCTTCGCCCTTTCCGGTCTACTCTCAGTGGGATTTCAGCATGGGAACAGGGGTTGTGGGGGGGGATATCATCCGGGGATACGATCAGGGATATGCCCTCGCTCAGCTTGCTCTTCAGATTATGGAGGGAGAATCCCCCGAGGATATTCCTCCGGTGATGCGGACCCCCACCACCCCCATGTTCGACTGGAACGCTCTGAAAAGACATGGCATTCCCCGAAAGCGCCTCCCCAAGGGTGCCCTTCTCCTCAATCCCCCCATGGACATCAACCAGATCTGGAAAGTTTACCGCAGGGAGTTTCTTCTTGGCCTTGCACTCCTCTTCTTTCTCTGCTTGATTATCCTGCTTCTCTCCATGAACATAGGAAAACGCAAACGAGCAGAAGAGACCCTTCGAAAAAAAGAGATTCAGCTTCGGCACATCAGCGACAGCCTGGAAAAAGGATTTCTCTACCAGATGGATTTCGGCCCTGCGGGAGTATTCCGAAAAATTCTCTACGTGAGTGCCGGGGTTCGGGATGTGCTGGGGGTCTCTCCCGAGGAGATTTACGAAGATCCCGGGCTTCTCTACCGCTATCTGCACCCTGAGGATCTTGCAGACTTCATGGAGGAGGAGTTCGGCGCTTTGGAAGATCTCAGGCCCTTCAACGTGGAAACCCGTTTGCTCCTCCCGGAAGGCTCCGTAAAGTGGGTACATATCGTCTCCGTAGGATACCGGGAAAAAAATGGGCATATTCTGCGAAACGGCCTGGTGCTGGACATCTCCTCCTTCAAGGAGATTCAGTCTGACAAGGAGCTTCTGGAGAATCTCGTGGGGGAGCGCACCGCAGCTCTGGAGACCGCCGCTTTGGAAGCGGTGCGGGCAAACCGGGCCAAGAGCGTCTTTCTAGCGAACATGAGCCATGAAATCCGCACCCCTTTGAACGCGATTCTCGGTTTTGCCACCATTCTGGAGCGGGATCCCTCCATCTCTCCCAAACAGAGAGATGCTCTCCGCACCATATCCCGGAGCGGCAAGCATCTCTTGGAACTGATCAACGACATTTTAAGCATGTCCAAGATTGAGGCGGGAAAGCTCTCTCTGCACACCGCCCCCTTCTCCCCCTCGCAGCTTCTGGAAGATCTCGCCTCGGTCTTCCGAAGCCAGGCGGCAAGCAAGGGGGTGGCCTTTGAGGTGGAGAAAGGAGAGGCTCTCCCCCAGCAGCTTCTGGGGGATGAGGCCAAAGTACGGCAAATATGCGTGAACCTTCTGGGCAATGCGGTAAAATTTACTCAGGAAGGGAACATTGTACTGAAAGCACATACTGAAAAAGATGACAGAAAAGAAAGTCTTCGAGAAGGTATTCGAGAGGATGCCCAAGAGGAAAAATCCTTATATCTGGTGGTAGAAGTAAAAGACACGGGACCAGGGATCCCTTCGGAGGAACTCCCCCGCATCTTTGAAGCCTTTCGTCAGGCCGAAGGGGGGGAGCATGCGGGGGGGACCGGCCTGGGGCTCTCCATCACCAAGAGTCTTGTGCAGTTTATGGGAGGCGCCATCACCGCAGAAAGCACTCTCGGCGAAGGAAGTTCTTTTCGATTCCGGATTCCCCTGAAAGAGAGCACCTTGAAGGAGAGCGATCTCCCCAATACGTTCCAGCTTATGGCAAAGCTTGAGCAGAACCGGGAGCCTGTACGCATTCTTGTGGTGGACGATTCCAGGGATAACCGGGAATTTCTCCGGGCTCTTCTGGAACCACAAGGATTTTTGCTCATGGAGGGGACTAATGGAATAGAGGCCTTGGAAATGCTGGAATCCTGGGAACCTCATCTTATTCTTATGGATATCCGAATGCCCCTTATGGATGGGTACGAAGCCATCCGGAAAATCCGGAAAAACCCTGCCCATGGGGATCTTCCGGTTATCGCCGTCACCGCCCGAAGCTTCGAAGAAGATGCCCAGGCCATTCGGCTCGCAGGGGCTACGGACTACCTTTCCAAACCCTTCACACCGGAGAGCCTTTTTGCTCTGCTGGGAAAATATTTGAATCTGGAGGATGCCCTGCACCAGGAGCAGCAGGATTTCTCTTCTCTGGAAAGAGAGAGATCCCTCTCCCGAGAGGATCTTGCAAAGATCCCCAGGGATCTTCTTTCCTCCATGAAACAGGCAGTCCATGAAGGGGATATGAAGTCTCTGGAGGAGCTTGTTCGGGAGGTGCAGCAGCTCGACAGCCTCCGGGGAGCCCAGCTTCAAGATCTTCTGGAACAGTACGACTACGAAAAACTTCAGCTCCTTTTAGAATAGCAGGGCTTTTCGCAGGAGGTTGCCTCACCCATGGCGGCCACGGGGATGCGCTCCCCTGCCGCTAACCAAATCGTTCGCAAAGAAGGGCAAAAAAATCTGCAAGGGAACGAAAAGCCTCCACCACAAGAGGATCAAAATGGTTCCCCTCCCCTTCGAGAATGATGGCGTAGCTTTTTTCGTGGGAAAAGGGTTCTTTGTAGGGGCGCTCATGGCGCAGAGCATCGTACACGTCTGCCAACGCCATGATTCGTGCCTCCAGAGGGATATCCTCCCCCGCCAAGCCTTCGGGGTATCCCGTGCCATCCCACTTTTCGTGATGGTATTTGGTTAAGGCAATTCCCATGTTGATAAATTCATTGTAAGGGTATTTAGTACGCACCCTCTCCAAGGTTCGGGCCCCCCGGAGGGGATGCGTTTTGATAATCTCGAACTCCTCCGGGGTGAGCGCCCCGGGTTTCAGAAGAATGCCGTCGGGGATGCCTACCTTGCCGATGTCGTGCAAGGGCGCTGCATGAAAGATGTTATCCACAAAGGTTTGGCTAATGACCCTCTCATACCGGGAATATTCCCTCAACTTTTTTGCAAGAAGCCGGCAAAAGACCCGGGTGCGATCAATGTGGCTCCCCGTGCTGTAATCTCTCTCTTCTGTGAGGGAGGATATGGCAAGAATGGTGGAGAGCTGGGCATCTCCGATCTCTTTCACTTTCTGGCGTAACAGATCCTCCAGCTGATGGTTGTGCTTTTCGAGTTCAAGCTGCATCTGCCGCAGCCGCATGTGGGTACGTACTCGAGCCCGAATCTCTTCCATCTGAAAGGGATTGGTCACGTAATCTACGGCTCCGGCCCGGAAGGCCTTTTCCTTGCTCTCCAGGTCGAGAAGAGCGCTAACCACAAGAACCGGAATGTCCCGAAGCGTCTCAGAGACCTTCAAGCGACGACACACTTCGAAACCATCCATGCCGGGCATTTTGATATCCAGCAGAATCATATCTGGAGGATCCTCTGCGGCCGCTTCCAAGGCAACCTCCCCTCCAAGAAAGGTCTGTACAGAATATCCTTCCTTCCGAAGCATCTGATCCAGAAGTTTCAGGTTTTCCGGAGTATCGTCCACGATCATTACTACTGGTAGTCTCCCTGAATCCCTCAAAATTAACGTCCTTTCATTTTAGAACTTCCGGTTTATCCAGATGTTCAATCCATCCCATATCCCCGAGAATCATGTACATGCAGGGAAGACCTAACAGAACCAGAAGAGTGGAAGCCATGAGGCCAAAGGCAGTACTGATAACCAGGGGTTTTAAGACCTGAGCCTGAAGGCTGGGTTCAGAGAGAAGAGGGATGAGCCCCGCCACAGTGGTGCTAGAAGTGAGCATCACCGCCCGAAAACGCTCCCGGCTTGCAGCGGCGGCGGCATCCAGCAGGGTGGGATATTTTGTTCGGGCATTTTTGAGAAAGAGCACCAGCAAAATGGAATCGTTCACCACCACCCCCGCCAGGGCAGCAAAACCCAAAAAGCTCGGCATGCTGATGGAAACCCCCATGAACAGATGCCCCCATATTACTCCAATGAGAGAGAAGGGAATGGCTACCATGACGATCAGAGGCTCTGTATAGCTGCGAAACTGGAGGCTCAAAAGAAAGAAGATGCCCAGAAGACCTATTCCCAGAGCAAAGAGAATGGAATTGCGTACATGTCCCGTCTCTGCAAGCTCTCCTGCAATGGAAACCTTCAGTGCGGGATATTTTCTCGAAAACTGTGGAAGATAGCTGCTGCGAAAGGTTTTCATGAGTTCCAGAGTGCTCAGAAAGCGGGAATCCACATCCCCGAAAAGAATGACCGTTCTCATATGGTTGTGCCGCCCTATGCGGGACCATCCCCGAACTTCTTCCCAGGCAGCCACGCTTCGAAGAGGGATCTCGGCTCCGTCCTTGAGGAATATCGTGAATTTTTCAAAATTTTGGAAATTTTGCCCCTTCTCCGGATCCAGCTGCACTTGCAGATCATACTCTTCGCCTCCCCTTCGGAAGGTATACGCCGTAACGCCCTGAAAGGCTCCCCGAAGCTGGCTGGCTACTTCTGCCCCTGTAACGCCCATACCGTAAGCGGAAGGGCGCATCCGCAACCGCAATTCTGGTTTTCCCTGCCGGAGGTCATCCATAAGGTTTGTAACCCCTTTGTATCGGTCGAACCATGTATGCAGATCCAGAGCAGCCTCTTTCAGCTCTTGAAGATTCTCTCCCCGGAGACGGATTTCAATGGGGCGGCCTCCTGGGCCGAAACCAGGCTCTCCCAGGGTAAGCCCGAGAACGTCCGGCAGGGGCCCTATCTGGTGGCGCCACTCGGCGAGGTAGGCCTCTATAGTACCCCCCCGTTCCTCCGGCGGAAGAAGATCCACCGTAATAGTAGCCACATGAGGTCCTTTTTCAAAGGCTTCGGTGTTCTGGTTGAACTGAACGTAGGCGTTCTGCACAAGATCCCTCCCCGGAGGCTGCTCCGCAGAAAAAACCTGGTTCGTTCTCTCGAGAGCTTCCAGGATCTGATCAACCCGCTCTTCCGTCCGAGCAAGGGGAGTCCCTCCGGGAAGAAGAAGCCGGGCGAGCACCACCTGGCCTTCAAGCTCGGGGAATCCCTGAACTTTGAGCTTTCCCGAAAGCACCATACCAAGAGAAAGAATAAAAAGTCCCGTGATGGTACCGAGAACAAAGTAACGCCTGGGGAGCAAAAAATCCACGGTCTTTCCCACCGCTTTTTCTCGAAAATTCTCAAGAAAAACCTCCAAAGTGCGGCGCAGGGGGTTATCCTTTTTGGAGGAAGAAACCTGCTGCATGGCATGATAGAGGTGTGCGGGAAGAATGGCAAAAGCCTCGATAAGACTTATGGCTAGAACCAGCAACAGTATAATGGGGACCACCCGAAGCACCCGGCCGATCTGACCACTGATGAATCCCAGAGGACCCAGCACACAGAGGGTAGTGATAAAAGAAGAGATCACCCCGGCAGCCACTTCCCGGGTCCCCTCCACAGCAGCAGTAAAGGGATCCTCCCCCCGCTCCCGATGAGCTGCAATATTTTCGGCAATCACGATGGCATCGTCCATGAGAAGCCCCAGGGCGAGAAGAAGCCCCACCAGAGTGAACATGTTGATGGTCATGCCGAGGTATGGGGCCACGAGAAAGGCTCCGAGAAAGGAGACCGGAAGCCCCATGGTCACCCAGAAGCTAATACGGATGTGAAAAAAGAGCCACATGGCTAGAAAGACCAACACCAACCCCTGTACGCCGTTGCGAAGGAGAAGATTCAGCCGATCACCCAGAGCAAGAGATTCATCTCTACTGATAGTAAAGTTCATCTGAGGATGCCGCTGTTTTTCCAGGGCGAGAAAAGCCTTGGCCCGTCGGGCCACCTTAAGCGTGTCTTCCCCCTTAGTCTTGCGGATATTCAGCCGGGCACAGCGCTCTCCCTCCAGAAGGATCTTTTCTTCCTGCAGTTCGAAACGATCTTCCAGGGTTGCCACGTCCCCCAGGCGCAAAACTCCCCCTTCCACATCTCCCCAGATGACAAGTTTTTCAAGCTCTTGGGCGCTACGGCCCTGATCATCGAAACGTATCAGAATATCCTGGTTTAGGGTTTCCAGCACTCCCAGAGGCTTATTCTGGCTTTGGGCCAGGATCGCTTCGGTTACCATGGGCACCGTAAGTCCCTTTTGGCGCAATGCCGATTCTGAGAGGGTTACCCGGAGATGCCGCTGAGAAAAACCCTCGATATCAACCAGGGAAAGCCCCGCCTCCCTCATGCGATCCTTAAGATCTTCCGCATACAACTTCAGATCTCCCGGGTTCAAGGGCCCCGAAACGAGAAGACTCAGCACCAGATTCGTACGTCCCAGCTCCTGGATAACCGGAAACTCCGCATCCTCGGGAAAATCTTTCACCCCCCGGATGCTTCCCTCAATATCATCGAAAAAGGTTTGGAAGTTTCCCCCCTCGCTCATCTCCGCCAGAGTAATCGAAAGCCCTTCCCGAGAGTCGCTTCGAAGCTCTTGAAGATACTCCATATCCTCAAGAGCGTCCTCCACACGCCGGGACACAGTGTCTTCCACGTCCTCCGCAGTCGCCCCAGGATAGGGAATGCGTATTTCCACCTCCCGGGGAGCATACTCAGGCATGGTTTCCCGTATCATGCGGGGCCATGAAAGAAGCCCCGCTATCATGAAAAGGCTCATCAATAAATTTGCCGCCGTGGGATGCCCCGTAAAAAAGCGTATCATAAGGGCGCCCCATCTCCTTGGGCCTGCTCCAGAATGGTTTTCTGAAGAGTTTCATCCCATAGAGGAAGAACTTTCATGCCTTTTATGGCGGGAGAGGGGTCGGAAACAATAATTCTCTGGCCTTCCTCCACTCCGGAGGTAAGAACCACAAAATCCTCCTGGGCAAAGGCTACCTGAACTGGCAGGACCTGTAGTCGATCCTCTTCATCCAGAGCATAAACCTGATCTCCCCATAGGGCACTGCGAGGGATAATCAGGGTCTTTTCCCTGGGGGAACCGCATAGCTCAACTTCACAGTACATGCCCTGCATAAGGGCAGGTCGCACTCCTGGAATGGCTTTCCCGTAGGGATCCTCCACGGTAACCACCACGTTTACGGCCCGGGATCGAGGATCTACAGACTCCCGAAGGCCGTAAAACTCTGCGGGCCAAGAAGATTCCCAGCTTCCATGGCGTAACCGCACCGTGGCGGTCACCTGAAGAATCTCAGGCAAGGCGGATATGGTCATGCCGGGGGCTAGAGCATCACGCTTTTCCGAAGGCACAAGAGTACGCAGCTGTTCCAGATGGAACTGGGCCTGAATTTCCACCGCCTGGGTGCCATGCATCTCGAAGAGAAATTCTCCTCCATGCAGCACCTGTCCCTTTTCCAAGTTGACCTTTCCAAAGCGCCCCTCAAAGGGAGCACGTATAAAGGTTTTATCCAAATCTCGTAACGCTTGCTTGAGGTGGGCTTGATTTACCTGAAGAGCAGCGTTCAAGGCCTCAGTCCGGGTGGGAATAAGGGCAAGAAGGTTCTCAAGTTGCTGTATGGCTTGTTTTTGTTGCAGGATACTGCGCTCCTCCCGATCCAATTGATCCGAAGGAACCACATCTTTCTTCTGCAGAGCCCGGAGCCGTTCCAGGGACTTGCTGGCCAGCTCCAGAGATTGCTTCTCAATCTTTAAGGAAGCCTTGGTACTTTCTTCTTCTACCTTTAATTCCCGAAGCTTGGCATGATTTTCACTGATGGTAGCCTCAAGCCGGGCTATCACAAGTTCGTATTCTGCGGGATCAATTTGCAGAAGGAGATCATCTTTCTCCACCAACACTCCCGCCTCCAAGCTGGGATGCACAAAAACAAGAGCTCCTCGCACCTCTGCCGTAGCCCGCCATATCTGCCGAGGCTCCACCAGGCCGTACCCTCGAACTCTTGGGAGCACTGTAACCTTGGGAACATGAATAATTCGCAAGGTTCGAGAAAATTCTTCTGTTGCCTTCTCTTCCAGCCCGGGACGATTATTTAGAAAAAAAAGCACCGTCACCACCGCAAGCAGTATGGGAAGAAGGGAAAATATTATGCTAAGCCCTCTTCGAAAAAGGGACTGTTTCCCTGGCTCTCTACTGTTCATCGTCATTCCCTCCGTTTCGCAATGCACCATGACAAAGTTCTCTGGAAACTGCCATGTAGAAAAAAGCCCGGAGCTCCTCCTGCCAGAAAAAGCGAAGAGGAAAACCCCGAGCGTAAGTTTTGGGAAAAATACGGAGAGCCTCTACAGAGAAACCGTATGGTTTATATTAAAAACATGTTATGCAACATATGATGAAGAAGGAGAAAAATTCCTTGATCTAACTCAGGAAAAAAGATCAGCTCTTTCGGGCCTTGAGAATATTTTCTCCGTAGAGCCCCCGAACTTCCTCCACCGAGGCGTGGCCGTGGGCATCAAGCCACTCCCCCATCTCCCGGGCCACCCGGCCGTAGATTCCCGGCCCCTCTTTGATGGCGCCGCTGCAGATCTGCACCAGAGAGGCCCCGGCCATGATGAATTTGATGGCATCCACTCCGCTTTCGATCCCCCCCACACCGCAGACGGGTTTGTCCTGGGCTTGGGCGATCTGAAAGACCGTCCAGAGGGCCAGAGGAAGAATGGGAGGCCCCGAGAGCCATCCCTGGCCGAACTCCGAACCCAGGGCAGGAACCGGGCGCTCCACATCGAAATCCAACGTGGGCCCCAGAGAGTTGATGGCCACGAAACCATCCACCAGCGGGGCCATTTGAGAGGCCATATCCCCCACGTCGGGGAACCCGGGAGAGACCTTCATCCAGATGGGGCAGGAAAGTACCTGCCGAAGGGCCCGGGCCACATCCTTGATGGGCTCCACGCTGCGGCCCACATAGTGCACGGAAAACTCCACCACGTGAGGCTGCACTTCCCGCTCCAGAAGTTCACCAAGATAGCGCACATCCTCCGGAGAGTATCCCAGAGAGCAGACCAGAGGAACACCTTCGGCCTTGATCTTCCGGTAGGCCTCAAGCATGGATTCCACCGGAAGCTCCGACCAGGTTTCGCTGTTCTGCAGTCCTCCACAGACGGATTTACGGATGGTGGGGCGAGGATCCTCTGCGGGTTTTCGGGAGACTGTTTTGGTCACAATCCCCCCCGCTCCCCCCCGAACTGCTCGAAAGAGCATCTCTTCATTGCGCACATTGGGCCCCGCCGCAGGAAGCACGGGGTTGGGAAAAACGATGTCATGTAAGGTAACAGAAAGATCAGCCATAGAATCGCCTCCTTAGAAATTCCGCAGCCTTTAAGGCCTCGCTGCGGATCTCCGGTTCATCGAGATAGGGAAATTTTCCTTCATGATAGAGCACCTTGCCGTCCCCCAGAGTCATCCAGGCCCGGCCGCACCGGGCTCCAAAGAGGAGGTGCCCCATAAGGTTTTCGAGGGTTATGGGGGTGGAGGGGGCATAATCCAGCACTGCCAGATCGGCGGGAGATCCCGGGGCAAGGCTTCCCGCTCCGGGAAACCACATTTGAAGAGCATCGTACCGATTATCGAAGAAAGCTCGCTGCAGAGCCCCGAAATCCTCGGAAGTTCCCGAGGCCTGTCCGAGAAGGAACTGGCTCCGCAGGGTCTGCACCATGTCGCAGCTCATGCCGTCGGTGCCGAAGACGTGGCGGGGTATTTTCTGCCGATCCATGGCTCCCACCCGGTTGTTGGCGTTGGATTCGGGATTCGTCACCACCACGGGGCGGTACTCTTCGAGAAGTTCGTACTCCGTGTGGTCCAAGTGTACGCAATGGGCCAGAAGGGTGCCGGGGACAAGAAGGCCGTTTCGCAGAAGCCGATCCACCGGCCCTGCATATCCCTTCTCCCGGCAGTATGCGAGATCTGAGAAATCTTCCCCGCAGTGGATGTGTACCGGCAGACTTTCGGGCTTTTCCTGAGCTATAAAGCGCAAGCCTTCGTCGCTCAAGGTAAAGTTGGCATGCATGCCGAAGATACCGTGCATCCCCGGATCTTCCAGAACCTGGGCGGCAAATTCGAGATTTTCCTCCACGTGCTCCAGAAAGGCCTCCCAGCCGTGCCGCTCCGAGGCTTCAAAACAGAGCACTCCTTTGAGCCCTCCGCACTCCAGAGCATTTGCCACGATGGAGAGACTTCCTCGAACAAAGCTCATGGAGGCGTGATGATCCACCAGAGTGGTTACACCGTGACGGAGGCAGTCCAGCACTCCTGCAAGGGCGGAGAGGTAAATTCCCTCCTCCCCGAGAGCTTCATCCAGAGGCCACCACATCTGCTCCAGAATACTCAAAAAGTTAGGGGTGGGCCCGAGAGGAGTCATTCCCGTGGCGAGGGCGGAGTACAGATGATGGTGCATGTTGGTGAGTCCCGGAAGAAGGAGACGCCCTCCACCGTAGTAGGTGGGCATTTCCTTCTCGTTCCACTCGGATCGTGGGCCGCAGTAGCGGATGGTGCCATCGGTTATCTCCACTACTCCATCGGCACAGAGAAAGCTCCGGCCGTCCGTAACCACCACATCCCGGATGCAGAGTGGCTCCTGATGCTCGCGGTTTTCTTCGGATGTCATAAACATCACCTCCAAAGCAAGACACGATTTTTAATCTGCGAAAACCTGCGCCTCCGAGGAAGGAAGAAGTTCCCGGTCAGATTCCTGGGCGGAGAAAGCTGCCGTATCCAGGCTCCGCACAGATTCCCTTTGTTTCATCGTATACCATTCTCCCTCGGAGCATGGTGCGCACAATCCGCCCTTGAAAGGTCATCCCTTCAAAGGGGGTAATCTTGCCCCGGGAGAGGAATTCCTTGCCCTTCACGGTCCAGGTGCGGCGGAGATCCACAAAGGCGATATCCGCATCCTTTCCCGGTGTCAAAGCCCCCTTGGAGGAAAGATTGTAGCGGGAGGCAGCCCGGGAAGAGGTAACTTCCAGCAGACGCCGAAGGGAGAGGCGTCCTTCGAGATAGCCCTCGGAGATCATAAAGGGAAGGAGGGTCCCCGTGCCGGGAATCCCCGAGTAATCCGTCCAGATGGAACCGGTTTTCTTTTCTTTCTCCGTGCAGGGGGCGTGATCCGAGGCAACAAAGGATATACTCCCCCCTGCCAGAAGCTTCCAGAGGTCTTCCCGGTTTCCCGGAGATTTCACCGAAGGAGCCACTTTGAGAGGAGAGCCCATACGCTCGAAATCCTTGAGATCAAAGGCCAGATAGTGGGGAGCGGTCTCTCCGGTGATTCTGCCGGGAGTTCCCATATAGGAAAGATAGGTGGCGGCCCGGGCGGTACCGATATGCACCACGTGGGCGGGGGCCTCCGCCATCTCCGCCAGGACTACTGCGGGCCCCACTCCCAGCACCTCCGCCTCCTCGGGACGGGATGTGTAGTAGTGATAGGGAGAATCTCCATTGCGTATGGCCACGGCGGTGGCCATACGGGTATATTCGTAATCCTCCGCATGCACCAGTACGGGACGCTCCAGAAGCCGGGTCTTTTCCAGAAGCATCCGGTACTGCCAGAGGGTGATTCGCTCAAAGCTTTTCATGCCAGAAATAAAGTAAACCTTAAAACCACAGACATGAGGGGCTAAATCCTCCAGAGAGCTGCTGAGAGCAAGATCGAAGGATTGGGCGGAGACTCCTCCGAAAAGGCCGAAGTCCACCAAAGATTTTTTTTCGATCACCCCGAGCTTTTCCCGAAGATTATTCTTCTCCGTCACCGGGGGGCGGGAGGTGCAGGGCATGTCGATCACCGTGGTAATGCCCCCCGAGAGGGCTGCGGCAGAACCACAGTAAAAATTCTCCCGGGAGGTATAGCCTGGATCATCGAAATGCACATGCGGATCAATCCCTCCGGGGAGGAGCAGAAGCCCCTCCACGGAGAGAATTTCTTCGTCCGGATAGTCCAGATGTTCTCCTATTTCCGCTATCTTCTCCCCCACAATCCGCAGATCCCCCCGGAAGGGGGTGTTTTCTCCGGGGAGGGCGAGCGTTCCTCCCCGGAGAATCATGAGGGGGTTCCCCGCTTCTCTTTTGTAAGGGCCTCCAGCACTTTCTCCGGGGTCAGGGGGAGGTGGAAGATCCGTACCCTCGCGGCATCGTAGAGGGCATTGGCGATGGCGGGGCCGGGGCCGTTCATGGGAACTTCCGAGACGGACTTGGCGCCGTAGGGACCGGTTTTTTCACAGGAATCCACCAGAATGGTGGTGATCTTCGGAGTGTCTTCGGCACCGGGAACTTTGTAGTCCCAGAAGGAGGCGTTGGTAACCCTGCCTTTATTGTCGAAGCGGTACTCCTCGTAGAGGGCATATCCCATGGCGTTCAGCACCGCCCCCTCCACCTGCCCCTCCGCCAGGGTGGGGTTGATGGGCTGGCCACAGTCGATGGCGGTGACGAGATGATGCACCTTGATTCTTCCGGTCTCACAATCCACAGAGATATCCGCAAACTGTGCCGTAAAGGGAGGGGGCGAAACCTCTCCGGTAAAGCTCTCGGTAGCCCCGATCTGCCGCAGGGTACCGCCGTAAAGGGTATGCTGGGCCACCTGGCCAAAGGTGACGGTTTCTCCCTTGCCGGGATGGCGAAGCTCTCCACCGATATCGAAGATGAGCTCCTCCGAAGAAACTCCGAGAATCTCCCCTGCCGCCTGGGCAATCTGCTCCCGTACCGCCTCGGCACAGCGCTTTACCGCCCCTCCGGAGACGTAGGTGGTGGAGGAAGCGTAAGCCCCCACGTCGAAGGGGGTGGTATCGGTATCTGAGGAGATAACGATGATATCCTCGGTATCAATACCCAGAGTCTCCGCAGCGATCTGGGCGAGAATGGTATCCGAGCCGGTGCCGATATCCGTAGCTCCCACCAGGAGGTTGAAGGAGCCATCCTCGTTCATCTTCATGGTGGCCGAGCCGAGATCGATCTTGGGAAGCCCCGTGCCCTGCATGCAAATGGCCATGCCGACTCCCCGAACCCAGCTTCCTTGGCGGAGCCGTTTATCCCTTTTTTCATACCAACCGATGGTCTGGGCCCCCCTATCAATACATTCGCTGAGCTTACAGGAGTTGAGAATCTGGGTGACCCCGCCCTTCCCCTCTCCGAGGGCTTCAAAGACCGGAGAGGTTTCCCCTTCTTTGATGTGCAGCGATTTGGCGAGCTCCAGAAGGTCCACCCCAGAGGTTCGGGCCACGATGTCAAGCTGCTGATTGGTGGCGAAGTGGGACTGGGTAGCTCCGTATCCTCGGTAGGCTCCCCCCACGGGGGTGTTGGTGTAGACCGTATGCCCCGTAAAGCGGAGATGCTCCACCTTGTTATAGAGGGGAAGACATTTCCAGGCAGAGACGGTAAGCACTGTCATAGCGTGGGGACCGTAGGCTCCGGAGGTCATGAGGTTCTCCATATCCATGGCCTTGATGGTACCGTTCTTAAGGAATCCTGTTTTGAGACGTACCCGCATGGGATGCCGGGTTCGAGCGGAGGTAAAGACCTCCTTCCGGCTGAGGGTAAGCCGGCAGGGACGTTTCGTTTTCCAGGTAGCCAATCCTACCAGAGGCTCCAGAAGAACCTCCTGCTTTCCCCCGAAACCTCCCCCGATGCGGGGCTTGATCACCCGAATTTTGCCCACGGGGATATCCAGAACCTTGGCTGTGATCCGGCGAGCGTGAAAGGGAACCTGGGTGGAGGTGTGAATCACGAGACGCCCCTGGGGATCCAGCCGGGCGTGCGCTGTGTGGGGTTCCAGCGCCGCATGGGAGGCATAGTGCACCGAATAGGTGTGCTCCACCACGAAATCGGATTCTTCGAAGGCCTTATCAGGATCGCCGATGGTGAGAAGTACCTCGGAGGCCACGTTCTCCTCGGGACGGTAGGTAAGCTCTTCAATGGGCATGAAGGCCTCTTCTCCGTGGAGCTTGGGAGTCTCCGGATGCCGGGCTCGTTCCGCCCGGAAATTCGCCGGAAGCTCTTTGTATTCCACCCGGATTCTTGAGAGGGCCTCCCGGGCGATCTCTTCGGTTTCCGCCACCACAAGAGCCACCCGATCTCCCACGAAACGAACCCGGGTATCGAAAAGCACCATATCATAGGGAGAGGGTTCGGGATTCCCTTGCCCTGCACTGGTATAGAGAATCCTGGAGACGTTCCCGGCATGGAAAACCGCCACCACGCCTTCGAGAGCTTCTGCCTCGGAGGCGTCCAGAGAGAGAATCTCCGCATGGGCGTGAGGAGATTCGAGGATACGGCAGAAGAGTTCATCCCCCTCCAGAAGATCGTCCGTAAATTTTGCTCGTCCCAGGGCAAGCCCCTGGGCGTCTATTTTGGTAACCGAACGTCCTACCTGCCGGAACTCTTTCATTCCCGCACCTCCTTTTCCCGCATCTTCCTGGCTCCCCGCTGCACCGCTTCAAAAATTTTCACGTACCCCGTGCAACGGCAGTAGTTGCCGTCCAGGGCGCGCTTAATCTCTTCCTCCGAGGGATCCGGGTTTTCTTTGAGAAGGCAATAGGCCGCAAGAATCATGCCGGGGGTGCAGAAGCCGCACTGCACAGCTCCGGCCTCCACAAAGGCGGTCACCAGAGGGTGGGGCTCCTCTCCCTCGGAGAGGGCCTCCACGGTGCGGATCTCCCGATGCATCACCGTGGCCGCCAGGATCTGGCAGGAATTCACAATTTTCCCTTCCAGCAGAACGCAGCAGGAGCCGCACATCCCCTCTCGACAGCCGCATTTAACTTCCGCATAGCCCTCTCGCCGTAACAGATCGAGAAGACGCATATCCTCGGGAAATTCCCATTGCCGGAGAGTACCGTTTACCATAAAGGAGCCTCTCATGCGGCATCACCTCCCATAAGTTTGCGCAGTCCCCGCTCCAGAGCCACTATGGCCACGGAGCGCAGATAGGATGCAGATCCGTGAGGACGATTCACAAAGGTCTCCGGTACAAATTCTTCCAGGTTCAAGAAATCCCGATCTTCCACATCTCGTCCCTGGAAACGCTCTTCCACCTTCAGAAGACGCTCCACTTTTTTGGAGGTTCCCGTGAGCACCACCCGAAGATCCTTCACCCGGCCCCCCTCCTGACGGCAGAGCACCGAGAGGGTAAAGGCGGGATAGTCAAAACTTGTTCGGGTCTCCCGGTAGTACCAGGTCCTCCAAGAGACTGAGGAAAAGCGGAGGGAGTGCACGAGATTCCCCGAACGCAGCTCCGGAGAGCGCAAAAATTCCCCCATCTCACAAAATCCGGGATTCCTCCCCTCCAGCCGGAGCTCCGCTCCCAGAGCGGTAAGAGGCCCCAGAAGATCCGACCAGAAGGGCTGGGCCATCACGCTTCCTCCCAAAGTAATACGGTTGCGGAGAGGCGTGGAGGCAGCCTTTCCCAGGGCTTGAGCAAGAATATGTTCGGGATCACTCTCTCCAAGGCGTCGGGCCGCTTCGGCGTAGGTTACTCCTCCTCCGAGAGAGGTAACCCCCCCCTCCATAACGATCTGTTGCAAAGCCTCCACTCCGGAGAGATCCACCATGATGGCGTTCTCTCGAAGTTTTCCCCTCAGAAGCATGGTGCCTCCGCCGGAGAGCACCGCCTCTTCTTTTCCGAGCGTTGCCACCACCTCATCCACGGTTTTTGGAAACAACCACTCCATGAGACATTCCCCCTTACGTCCTGCTATCGTCTTTTTATGGTACTGACTACCGTCCTCCCATGGTGAGGGCCATTACCGCTTTGGCGGTGTGGAGGCGATTTTCCGCTTCGTCGAAGATCACCGACTGAGGACCGTCGATCACCGCATCCTCCACCTCGTTCCCCCGATCTGCGGGAAGGGCGTGCATGTAGATGCATCTAGGATCCGTCAGGGTCATTCTCTTCTCGGTGCACTTCCAGTCTTTGGCAGCTTCCAGAGCAGTATCCACCACATCGGTGCTCTCGTTACGCACCCAGCTTCCCCAGTTCTTAGGAATTACCACATCCGCTCCCCGGTAAGCCTCTTCCTGATCGTGAGTGATGGTAAAGGTGCCTCCCGAGGCTTGGGCACTCTTTCGGGCCTGATCGATCACCCAATCCGGCAGATCCCACCCCTCGGGATAGGCCAGGGTAACATCCATGCCGAACCGGGGGAAGAGAAGCGCCTGGCTGAGAGGAACCGAGATGGGTTTTTTGTGGGAGGTGGCGTAAGCCCAGATCACCGAAACCTTGATATTTTTGAGGTTGCTCCCCCGCTTCTCCCGAATGGTCATGAGATCCGCAATGGCCTGGAGGGGGTGGTAGAGGTCATCCTGCATACTGATGATGGGGGCCCGGGAGTGCTCCGCCATGCTCCGGAGATAGGCGTTCCCCTGCTTCCAGAAACAGTTGCGGCAGGCAATGGCGTGGCCGAACCGGGAGAGAATCACTGCGGTGTCCTTGGCCACCTCACCGTGAGAGATCTGCATGGTACTGGTATCCAGATAGTGGGCATGCCCCCCAAGCTGGGTGATCCCCGCCTCCATGGAGTTTCGGGTACGGGTGGATTGCTCGAAGAACATGAGGAACACCGTTTTGTAGGGGAGCAGCGGGGTGGGTTCATCCATAGCAAAACGCCGCTTCAGATCCCAGGATACGTGAAGAAGGGTCTCAATCTCTTCGTTACTCCACTCTTGAAGCGTAATAAAATGCTTTCCTCGAAACAATGATTGCATGATCTTCCACTCTCCTTTATAAATTTATCTCCCAGAGAACTTTCTGTTTTACTCTTATCTTTGCTCTAAACTGATCTCGAGCAACTAACTACTGGTTTCCGGCTAGCTTTTACAGTAGCTTTTTGGGACCGCCGCATAGAGGGCAGCGCACTGGAGCAGCTCCTCTTTCCAGGTCTTCTCATTGGGAGCGTGGGCCTGATCCTCGTGCCCCGGGCCAAAGCCGATGCAGGGAATGCCGAAACGCCCCATGATGGCCACGCCGTTGGTGGAAAAGGTCCACTTGTCCACCAGGGGCTCCTTCTGGAAGAGATCCTTGTAGGCCCCGGTCAGGGCCTGGGTGACGGGGTGATTCTCCTCAATGAGCCATGTGGGAAAGTAGGCCTCGGTGGGATAGACCAACCCCCGCCAGGAGGGACGGGCATAGTCATACATGGTCACTTCCCCCTTGGCGGCCTGCACCGAGGGGAGGCTCCGAATCTCCTCCAAAGCGGACTCGGCGGTCTCTCCAAAGGTAAGGCGCCGATCGATGGAGATGCTGCAGCCATCCGCCACGGCACAGCGGGAGGGGGAGGTGAAGAAGATCTCCGATACTGCCAGGCTCCCCTTGCCGAGAAAGTCGTGATCTTTAAGTCTTTCGTGAAGCTTCTGGAGATCCAGCAGAATGGGGGCCATCTTGTAGATGGCGTTGTCTCCCCGCTCGGGAGCGGAGCCGTGGCAGGATATTCCCGACACGGAGACCTTGATCTCCATGCGTCCCCGCTGCCCTCGGTAGATGTTGCAGGATGTGGGTTCGGTACTCACCACAAACTCCGGCCGGATATCCATCTCTTTCACGATATACTGCCAGCAGAGGCCATCGCAGTCCTCCTCCTGAACGGTGCCGGTGAAGAGAATCCGGGTTCCCTCGGGAACGAGCCCCAGCTCTTTCATGATTTTGGCACCGTAGACCATGGAGGCCATGCCGCCCTCCTGATCCGAGGCTCCCCGGCCGCCGATACATTCGTGGTCCTCGAACCCTTCATAGGGATCGAAGTTCCAGTTATCCCGATTCCCCACCCCCACGGTGTCGATGTGGGCGTCGAAGGCGATGATCTTCTCCCCCGAACCGATCCACCCCAAAATATTCCCCATGGGGTCAATGGTAACTTCGTCGAATCCTACCGCCCGCATCTCCTGTTCGATGCGGCGGATGACTCCCTCTTCTTCACAGCTTTCGCTCTTTATGGCAATCATGTCCCGAAGAAACCGGGTCATATCAGGAAGATACTCCCGGGCCTTCTCAAGAATTCGTGTAGCCTCTGCTGACTGCATATCTGCCCCTCCCTCTTGAGGATCAAGTTATTAGTTATTAGTTGCTAGTGGCTAGTAAACCTCTACGACCAAGTGCCTTTGCTTTGGCCTTTGCTAGCCACTAACCACTAGCCCTTACTAGCAACTAGCCTTTAACTCGTTTGTTGAACTCCCGAATGAGTGTGTCGATCTTCGGGGCCATGCGGTGGATCTCTCCCCAGTAGCTCTCCCAGTCGTACCACTGGGCGTTCAGTTCTTCCAGGGAGCGCCCCTGCTGTTCAATCCAGGTGTAGTACTTGAGGTCGTGAATGCGTTTCTTGTCGTAGAAACGCAGCTCCTCCATCCAGTCAATGGTGAGCTTCTGCAGAGAACCCCGGAAATCCACAGCACTCTGAACTTCGGCGTAGGGGCCGTGCTCCTCCCGAAGCTCCTCTATTCGGGAGCTGTAGAGCTCCATGGAGTCGGTGAAGACCGTGAAGACCACGTCATTCTCGGTGAGCTGGTAGTATTTGGCAAACTTGATGGCTCCAATAAGGTTGCCGATGCCGGAGATACCGAGAAGATCCAGCTGATCTACCAGGGCGGGGGAAACTCCCTGTTTTTTGAGATACTCCCGTCCTCCGGGCTCATTGAAGAGCCGCAGAAGCCGCATGCAGTCATCATCATCAATGGCGACGATCATATCGGTGTTGCGGACGTTATGAATCCAGGGGACATGTTTGTCACCGATGCCCTCGATGCGGTGGGCACCGTAACCGTTGGAGAGAAGGGTGGGACATTGCAGGGCCTCCCCCACCGCAAGCCTGGCTCCGGGATAGCGTTCCTTGATGTAGTCTGCGGAGCCCAGGGTTCCTCCGGAGCCCGAGGTGAGTACCACCCCGGCAAAACGATCATCCTTCCCCCGAAGGGACTGGAAGACCTCCTCCATGGCGGATCCGGTGATTTCGTAATGCCAGAGATGGTTACCGAACTCTTCAAACTGGTTGAACACCACCACGTCATCCCGCTCCCGGCGAAGTTCCCAGGTTTTGTCGAAGATCTCCTTCACGTTGCTTTCGCTTCCCGGGGTGGGGATTACCTCTCCCGCCACGGTGGCGAGCCAGTCGAAACGCTCCCGGCTCATACCTTCCGGAAGGATGGCCACGGATTCGCAGCCCAGAAGCGCCGCATCATAGGCTCCCCCCCGGCAGTAGTTCCCCGTGGAGGGCCACACCGCCTTGTTTGCGGTGGGATCGAACTGCCCTGTAATAAGCCGAGGAACCAGGCAGGCGTAGGAGGCCCCCACTTTATGAGCTCCGGTGGGGAACCACTTTCCCACCAACCCCACGATACGAGCGGGAACCCCCGTGAGTTCCGAGGGGATTTCCAGGGCGTTCACCCCTCCGAAAGCCCCTCCTGAGGAGGTGGGTTCGTTCTTCCAGGTCACCCGATAGAGGTTTACCGGATTGATATCCCACAATCCCGCCTCTCCGAGGCGTTCTTTCACTTCTTCCGGAAGGGTTTCGGGGTGCTTCATCTCCGCAAAGGTGGGGAGCAGAATGTTCCGTTCTTTCGCCCGCTCTACCGTCCGGGCAAGAGCTTCTTCATGAACCGTGAGATCAATCATTATGTTCCTCCTTGATCATATGATGGGGAACCTCCGGCATACATCCCGGGGCTCCGGAAAGCTTTTTGTTTTTCAGGCCAACGAGTTCGACCGATTTGCCATGCAAGATATCAGGGGGAAGCCTCCGAAAGTTTCTTCTGCAGATCCTTGAGTTCCGGAGCCACCCGAAGAGGCTCTCCCACGGATTTACGAGCGCTTTCGATATCCTTGAGGCCATTTCCGGTGATCACCACAGCCACTCGCTCTTGAGAATGCAGCAAACCCCGGTGCGCCATTTCGAGAAGCCCCGCAAAGGCGGCGGATCCCGCGGGCTCAGCAAAGACCCCACTTTTGCGGGCCAGAGTGGGAATGGCCTGAATAATGGCCTCGTCGGATACGGTGATCATGGAGCCCTGGCTTTCCCGCACCGCCCGGAGGGCCTTGGCCCAGTTCCGGGGGGCCCCCACGTCGATACTGTCCGCCACGGTGCCTCCCTCTACAAAAGTTACCCGGGAAGCTCCTTCCTGGATGGCTTTCGCCAGAGGGGCACACTTCTCTGACTGCACCCCCGTAATTTTGGGCATTCTCTCGGTGAGCCCAAGATCAAGAAGATCCCGGAAGGCCTTGTAGATGCCGCTGATACAGCATCCATCCCCCACAGAGATAATTACCCGGTCCGGCACGTTCCAGGAAAGCTCTTCGGCGATCTCCAGACCGCAGGTTTTCTTTCCCTCCACTAGATAGGGGTTGATGGCACAGTTACGGTTGTACCATCCGTAGTGCTCAATGGCCTCCGTGGCGAGGTGAAAGGCTGCCTCGTAATTCCCCTCCACCAGCACCACCCGAGCCCCATAGACCAGAAGCTGGGCTACCTTGGCAGCAGGGGCCTTCTGGGGGACAAAAATATAGGCGGGAAGCCCAGCCACGGCGGCAAATCCCGCAAGGGAGCTTGCGGCGTTCCCCGTGGAAGCACAGGCGATGGCGGTCTGTTCGAAATCCAGAGCCTTGGCCACCCCCACGGCACTTGCCCGGTCCTTGAGGGAGGCGGTGGGATTTCTTCCGTCATCTTTGACCCAGAGCTCTCGCATTCCCAGCTCCGAGGCGAAGGCAGGAAGGCTGTAGAGGGGAGTATTCCCGGCGGCCAAAGGAAGGCACGACGCCTCCCGCTCTACCGGAAGGATCTCCCCATACCGCCACAAATTGGGAGGCCCGGAGGCAAAGAAATCGGGGGCAACCTTCTTGCGGAGCTCCTCCATATCGTAAAGGACATCAAGGGTTCCGTCTATACCGCAGGAAGGGCAGGTATACTGCACCTCCCGGGGAGAATATTCCTTGTTGCAGAGCACGCAACGCAACGCCTGGGGCACCGCCATGGTCTTCCTCCTTTGTGCCGGAAAAAGTATTTCAGGGAACTACTTTTCGGGCGAACATTTACTGGATCATAGTATACCTCAAGAGGGGAAACATTAGAAAGGAGAAGTGCAAAAAAAAGAGGATACCGCAGCAACTGCTGTAGAATCCTCTTGAAAGATATTCTTAGAATCGGGATGTCTCCTCACACCACGTGTCTTCTCGAAAATATTCAAATTGGGGAGAATATTTCCGAAGCCGTGCAAATTGGCGCAGAGGATCCCGGATATGCCCCAGATGAAGAAGAAGATTGGAACCCGCCTGCCATGCAAAGATCCACCATCCCACGGTGAGAATCTGATCTAAAAGATCTCTCCCCAGAAGGGTTGAGGGGTACTGTTTTTCCACCATCAGGCTGAAACCTATGAGCAAAATCGCAAAGAATGCGTACAGCAGGGTTGCTCTCATGTTCTTCGCTATGGTCTCCTTTGCCAGGGCGAAACGGTAACGGCACCATCGAGAAAAGTCTTCCTTGCATCTCTCCTCCATGGAAGAATTTCTGCAGGATTCGGGGAATTCAAAGACAAGGGCATAGGAATGCTGCAGAGGAATCTCCTCGAAGATCTGAAAAAGGGCCTGGATAAGCCCGGAGGAAAGAGATTTTTTCCCCCAGGGAGATCCATCAAGGGGCTCAAAAAGCTCCTGGTATCCCCCAAAACGCAAACGTACCGTGAAAGCCCCGGTTTGGGGATCTTTTGGGAATTTCTCTTCCAAATACGCCAGAACATCATGATGTTGCATGTTTATTTCCCCTTTCCGGAGGGCTTCATGATTCCAAGCTCTTCTCTCCAGTTTTCTCTCTTACTGCCCCCCCGCCATGCTATTCGCATCCTGAGCCTCTTGAAGGGGAAGGTCTATCCAGCTTCGGGATATCTTTGTTTCAAGCCACTGGCCATAGACTCTCCGGGCGGCCATGGCAAAGGGAGCCTGTTCCTTCAAAGAGAGCTCTCTGACATGAAGACCCTGCTCCTGGAAACGCTCCAGCATACGAGACATTTTGGGCTCTCGATCTTCCCGCACCTTACGGTTTGCCCTTTCGAGAGCCTCCTCAAGAAGCTGAAGCCCCTCCTCCCCAAGGCGCTCCTTGAGGGTTCGGGAGAGCACGAGAAAGCGCAGATCGTAGAGCCCCGAAGAGAGCACAAGAGAAAAGCCCGAGTCCTCTGATGAAGGAAAATCGATAGATTCAAGGGGGAGCATATACCCTGCCACCCTTTTCTGGAGAAAGGCATCAAGACTCCCCTCAGGAGAGAGAAGCACCGGTTCGGCTCCGAAACCGTAGAGCACCGCGGCCTCCGCCTCCCAGGAAGCGGCACAGGGAGATCCCTGGAAGGGGAGGAGAGACCCTTGGTCTTCCCAACGATGCAATATCACGAAAAAACCTCCCCCCTCCGCAGGCCCCGTAAGAACATGAGAGGTCAGCTCCTGAAAACGCTCCCGGAGGAGTTCCCAGTATCGGGACTGTTCAAAAAAGAGTTCCACTGCCCCGGAGGAGTAGAAGAGAAAGGGGGTTCCCAGAGTAAGAGCCTCCGGAAGAAGCAAAGCAAGCTCCCGAAGAGAAGGAATGCCGATAAAAAGCTCTTCTGATGCGCAGAACGATTGTAGAGACTCCAAGGGCAGCCCTTTGGAGAAATCCCGAAGTTCCCCTACGGAGAGGCCGGGAAAGGAATTGCGCAAGGTTTCTTCAAGCGCCTCCGCAAAGGGGGTATCCCTTGAAGAATCGCCGAACAACAGCACCCGCTCCCGGGCATGCCCGTAGGGTACAGCGAGAAAGAGAGATCCCAAAAGAGCGAGAGTGAGGTAAAAAAAGCCTCTGCCCTCAACTCTAAGGCTTTTTGCTTTCCTTTTCAAACTCCTTCACCTGCTCTGCTATATCCACAATGTCTCCCGAGGCTCGAGCCTTTCCCCGAAGCAGAAACGCTCGGCCCAGGGCTTCTTGAGCCTTGTGCGAATCCCCCGCCTGAAGATAGGCCCGGATTTTCTGGAACTCTAAAAGATCCGAGAGCTTTGTCCTCCCCAGATCCGCCCCGGAGGAGTCGCGCAGGAGATACCAATCCAGCCGGGCGTCTCCTCCCAGCATCTCCTCCAGCCAGAGCACATCTTCGGGATGCCCCAGATCCCCCGCCAGAGTGGCTACACGTTCCGCTCCCAGCACCCTAAGCCTGGCACTCTCTCCAAAGGCGTAGAGTCGAAAATCATAGTACTCCCCCACAATCTGCCAGATAAAATCCCGCCCCTCTTCATAGCGCCCCTCTTCCAGAGCGAGAAGCCCCTGAAGGTAGAGGACCTGGGCGGTCTGCTCCTCTGAAAACTGAGAATTCTTGATAAGCTCCAGCTCCTTACGGGCATCTTCAAAGCTCCCCCTCTCCAGAAGGGTGAGCACTTTCTCCACCTGAAGGGAGAAAACCGTTCCATCTCCACTGCTTCCCTCACCCGAGGCAGCTCCACCGGAGCTGTCATCGCATCCTCAACCAAAGCCAGGAGAGGGGGAGAACGAAAAGGAGAAACAGAGGATGAGCAGAAAGAACAGAGAGAGCTTTTTCCAAGAATAAAGCATGACAACACCAAACCTTTCCTGATCTGTTATCCCTCCGAAACTTCGGGGGTTCCCTGCGGTTTCGAGAAGGATCGCACAAGCCTCCATGTGATTCCCAGAGATCCCAGGGCCATGGAGGGGATGATATACACCACGGGAATCACATTATATCCGAGAATGCCCATGGCAGCTACCTTAGCGCTGAGAGCCATCATCATGAGGGAGAGAAAGACAAGATAGACCGTGCCTCCTAGAAGTCCCAGAGGGGTGCACCGGAAAAGCTGAACCCCCAGAACAAAAGAAATGGGAAGAAGAAAGGCAAGATCAAACCCCTGGACGATGAGGGTGGTATAGTGGGCTACTTCAGAAGGAATGACAGAACCGGAGAAGAGAGGGGGGAGAATGATCCCAAGCCAGAGTAAACCCACTGCAAGGGCGGAGAAGATGAGGAAGGCTCCTCCCGCCCGGTGAATTTTCGTACCCTGATAAGCCTGAAAGAGCTCCTGAAGCGAAATCCTTGAGAGGGTCAGGATAAGGGCAAAGGCCCCCATCCCCGCCAGAGCCGCATAGAGGAGAAAAAAGGCGTTGTAGGTTCCCATGGCAAGGTAGAAGGTATACGTGACGAGGATGTAGAGGACAGCTCCTCCCAGAAGAAGACCGTGACGAATCTCCCCGCCGTGGCGACTCTTCCAGAACGACCAGGATAGGAAGGGCACTCCCAAAAGGAGGGTTACCACATCCTGAGCGATTCCCTGGGGAGCCACCTCCGCAGACATATGGCGGTAGATTCCCTTGCCGTAGATGGAAACCGTTTCCCCCCGAACCGAAAGATGTTCCCAAGGACCATCCCCTCCGGAGCTGCAGATCCCCCCCAAGGCGGCGACAGCGGCGAGAATTCCCATGGGAAGTACGAGAAAAAACAGCTTTTTGGATGATGAAAACACAAAGATGCCTCCTTTTGTGGTAAAGTTATAATGCGGTACGTAGATTTTTTAAAAATTTTCGTCTATGGAGGTGTTCTCAAAATGCAGCGAAAAAGCAGGAAGAAAGTATGGTTAAGCGGTGTTCTTGCCTTGGCGGCCCTGGTGATCTTTCTCGGCTCTCCGGGATGGGGAGAGGAGAGCTTCAGCTATCACGATATAAAGATCATCCCCCTCACAAGCAACATCTTCCGATGCACCGGCACTATTGTCAACGAGAGCGATGAATATTTTCAGGGAGCCTGTTTCAACCTTCTGGTGCGTGACATGAACGGTCAGGTAACCAAAACCATGATGTTCTGCTTCGAGAAGATCAATCCCCGCTCCTCCCACGTCTTTGTGCAAGACTTTGAGAGCGACAACCGTAACTTCGAGACAGAAATAGTCTTTCTCACGAGCTACTAAACCTTCTGGACATAACGCAACAGGATGCAATGGAATATAATGTAATGCAAGGAGATGATACCTATGAGACGAACAAAATTTTTCTGGATTGCCCTCTTTCTCATTCTTGGGGCCCTCCCCTGCTACGGCGCCCGAAAGGCTCTGGATGTGGAGGCGGATTTTACCAGCTTTCAGACCCTTGATAATACTGCGGTGTTCCAGCAACCTATTCCCGAAGGGATCTACGTGGAGGTACGTCAACCGGGGTCCCTCTGGTTTACCCGGCTTGCCCTTCCCAAAAACGCCACCTTCCGCAACCGGTTCACTCTGGAAACCCAGGTAGGGGAGACTGCGGATTGGCCCGTCACGGGGCTCAGTCTGGGGAACGAATCGGTACAGCTCCTCTTTACCTACTTCCACCCTGAAGGGATCTTTGAAGTAAGCCTCCTTTCCGGGGGAACCCCCACGGTGATCGCCCGGGATAGAATTGACCCTCTCCGCCCACCCTGCACCCTCAAGATGGTCTACGATGCCAAGGCCAAAACTCTGGAGGGGTGGCATAACGGAGTTCGCAGGATCTTGGTCTCCGGTACTCCCCTCACCCCTCTGGCCTCCATTACCCAAGCCGCTATTGTAACAGGGACCACTGAGAGGCACCACAGTGCCAAGGCGAGCTACGACTACCTCAAGCTTTACGCCGAGTAATTTTCCATCAGATCCGTACAAGGCAGAGCCCCGAAAACTTCTTCGGGGCTCTGCCTTTATTTCCGCAGGACTACTCCTGTTCGTAGCGGATCCGTAAGGCAAAGAAGAAGCGGCTTCCCTGGCCCGGAAGGCTTTCCACCTCCAGAGTACTTCCCATTTTTTCGAGAATTCCCTGACAGATGCTCAACCCCAGCCCTGTCCCCTGGTAATCTCTTGTGCTGGAGCTGTCCACCTGATAAAAGGGCTCAAAAATCCGCCCTCTCTCCTCGGGAGAGAGCCCTATTCCCGTGTCCTCCACAGAGAGGGTAAGAAGCCCCTCCTGAGGATTTTCCGCCCTAAAAGCCGCCTCAAGAGTTACCCCTCCCTGGTGGGTGAACTTCACCGCATTGCTGAGAAGATTGATAAGCACCTGCTTGAGCCGGGGAGAATCTACATGGACATGGCGAGGGAGTCCCTCTCCCCTCTTCAGGACAAGGGAAAGCCCCTTCTGTTCTGCCCCGGAGGAGATAAAAGCTACCACCCCCTGCAGGAGTTCTGAAAGATCCGTTCGCACAGCTTTAAGTTCCAGTTTTTCCGCCCCGATTCGAGAGATTTCGAGAATATCCGTAAGAATCTCCAGAAGAGCTTGGGCGGAGAGAATGGCCCCTCGAACATACTCCTCTTGTTCTCCCTGAAGAGATGTTTCCTGAAGAAGGTCGAGGAGTCCAATAATGCCGTTCAGAGGGGTTCGTATTTCGTGGCTCATATTGGCGATGAAGGCACTCTTAGCTCGGCTGGCGCTCTCCGCCTCTCCCTGAAGCTTCCGGGCTCTTTCGAGAGCCTTCCGAAGCTCCTCCTCCATCCGAACCCGATCGGTAATATCCGTGATAACCCCCACAATTCCCGCCACGGCTCCCGAAGCGTTGGCAAAGGTAGCCTTGTTGAAGAGCACCCGCCGTTTTTCCTCCCCCCTGTAGACTATCCATTCGTAAGACTGGTATCCGGGATTTGCAAACAGTTCTTCATCCCTTCGCTTGTACTCCTGGGCAATTTCCTTGGGGGCCATGTCAGAGACCGTTCTGCCCAGAATCTCCTCATCAGAAAGGCCCGAATAACGCCGAAAGGCCTCGTTACATCCGAGATAACGCCCCCGGGTATCCTTGTAAAAAACGGGGTTGGGGATGGTCTCCAGAAGGCTCCTCATAAAGCGGAGCTGGGCATCCAGCTTGCTCTGCGTCTCTTTGCGGCGGATCATGGTACGCAACAGGAAGAAGAGGCCAAGGAACTGAAGCCCCAGGGCAAAGAAAAGAATGAGAAAAATCCAGCGGGTTCGCTCCTTCACTCGCTGTTCCGCAAGGATTTTATCCGTTTGATCCGTGATAATAGAAAAAAGCACGGGATTTTTCCCAATGGTAATGGGATAGGAGTAGACTCTCACATGACGCTCAGCCCCATCATGGAGACCATGCCGAAAATTGAACGCATTGGAGCGTTGTTTCCGGGCCCGATCCATCTCCTGGGCCACCTCCTCCGGGGAGAGTAGATTGATCTCGCTAATTTTTTTGCCCACCAGGTCGGGATAGCCATAAAAGCCATAGGCCCCGGGGTTGGCATCGAGGATGGTTCCCGTTTGGGGGTCGATGAGAAGCATGGGAAGAGGATTTTTCGCAAAGAGCTCATACCCGAAAAAGCTCTCTGAGGAGAGCTGAGACCACTCTTCCAGAAGACTTTGGGAGTCATCCAGAATCACCAGAGAACCCGGAGGAAGAAGATCTCGGAGGATAGCATGACGTTTGAGCTCCGAAGAAGAGAATAGATATTGATTAGGGCTTTCAAAAATCACCGAAACTCGGGAGGGGGGTTCTCCTTCAAGAATCCGAAGAGCAAGATCCGCCGCTCTGGCTCCCTGACTTTCGCCGTGCACCATCTTACCCCCCAGAACACCCAGAGAGAGAAGAGGTTCCCAGCAGGAGAAAAGGGGTGCTTCGGTAGCCTGCCGTACCATGTTCACACTTTCTTCCATGGAGAAGGTTTCCCCTGAGGGAGAGATAAGGTACGTGAGGTAGAGCACCGCATCCTGGGAGGAGAGTTTTCCCAACTCTCTTTGAAGTTCCTCAGGCTCCAGATCATCGAGAAACCGGAGCTCCACCCGATCCTCGTAGAGGTGGGCCAGCTCCCGAGCTTTGGCCGCACTGTTCCGAGCGCTGAAACGGGTTCCGGCGACCACCCCAAGGGTTTGGGCTTCGGGTCGCAGCACAAGGGCAAGCTCCATGGTCTCCCTTAGGGAGATGGCTTCGTTTACTCCCGTAGCATTCACCAACGACCCCATATGCTCCGGAGAGAAATCATTCACTCCGCAGAAAACCAGGGGAGCAGATCCAAAAAGCTCCTCCCGATGCCGGAGGGCAAACTGAAAGGCCCCATCGTTGGCGCAGAGAATGACGTCGAAGGGTTCTTTCGAGGAATCCGCACCATACCGATAGTGCAAAAGCTGCAACATCTCCTCCCCGTGAGCCTCTTCGGGATAACGCAGCATGTCAAGATAGACCACGGAGATGTCCAGTTTGAAGGGGCTCTCTTGCAACTCCTTCACCATTCCCTGGTAGATGGAATCCGTCCATCCATGCCCCTGATGATACGAAAAGAGCAGGAGCACCCTCTTTTGAGGAGGTTCTTCCCCAAAAGAGGTCAGCAAAAAGAACTCTTTTCCGGAAAAAAGCAGAAAAAGGGCAAAAAAAAGAGTAAGAAGGAGAATCAAACCTCTGCTCTCGTGAAAAGGAGCCAGACAAAAACGTTTTTTCATACAATTTCACCAGCTTTTCCAGAACCCTCAAAGCTTTTTCTCCGCTCTCTCCGGAAATTCCTGCAAACTTTAACCATGTTCAGGCACTCTGCCCCGAAGATTTCCCCAGAAGCACCTCTTTCCAAGGCGTGATAAAACTCGAAAACACCCCGGGGAGTAGGGAGAGAAAAAGAATCCTGCCGTACCGGGATCAGGATTTGAGGAAATCCATAATCTTCCCAAAACATGAAACCGCCTCCTCGGATGAAAAGTGGGGCTGCAGCCTTCGGGCCATGGCGGAAAGACTCTCGTAGAGAGAGTCGTACTCCCGATGTACCCGAAGAACTTCGGGTACCACCTTCTCCAACACCCCGGGCTCGTGAAAGTGCCCGTGCCCCCCCCGTTCGCCGAAGTAGTACCCCAGAGCTTCTTCCAGATTTTCTTCTGTAACGAGACCGAACCAGTGGCTGGTAAAACAGATGACCGGACGCTCCGAAAGCACTCCTTCGATGGCAGATGTGGATCCTCCGCAGATCACCGAAGCTTTTTCAAGCCATGGAGCGGGATCAATCCGGGTTCCCACTGCTCGAATGCAGGAACGCCCCAGCTTTCGGTTAATCTTCGCCGCCAGAGCCTTGAAGCGCCAGAACCGCCATCCCCCTCCCCCCACCAGGGTGATGCAAAATCCGGGGATCTCTTGCTCCAGAAGATCCACCTCTTCGAGAAGACGGAACATCCCCGGGGTTTTATACCCGCTGAGACGACCGAAACAGACCAGGTGAAAGGGATGCTTCTCTGGGGGCGGAGCCCCCTGAATAATTCCTTCCAGAGGGCGAGGGAGCTTGAAAATGGGCATTTCTGGAGCCGCCTCAAGCAGTGAGCGCCGAATGGGATTTTCCGCCACAGCCCAGACGTCACTCCACTCTACCAGAGAAGGGACATCCCGGCCGGGACGGTCGGTTTTCTCAAGATTATCAAGAAAGTAGGTTACCACGGGCTTTCCCGTGATTTTCTTCAGTCTGATCGCCAGGGGAAAGGAGCGGCGGGAATCCGTGAGAATCACGTGAGGATCGAAAGCTTTGGCCTTGGCATCAAACCAGAAATTCCCCACTCCCGGAGAGGGGCAGCAGAAAACCTGCATCCCCTCCCGACGGTAGCGCTCCTGAAATCCTTTTCCTGCCCACCGCCCGAGCACCGCCACTTCATACCCTGCCCGGGCCAGGGCTGTACCGAGATGAAGAATGTAGGAGGTCACCCCGTCCACCAGAAGGGCATCGGAGCAGAAAAGAATACGGTAACGCTTCTTCGGAGCCTTCAGATCCATATGATTCATAGACTATCCTTTCACGAAAAGGTTACAATCGTGGCACCACGTAAAAAACTAAAAATACATGCGCTTGAATTTCTTGGCGGGCTCGTAGTCCGGATTGATGTCAAGAGCCCTCTCCAGCCAGAACTGGGATTCGCTTCGTTTTTTCATCTTGTGAAAGGCCACCGCCGCCCAGTAGGCATCAAGATAGTTCCCCGAGGGATACTCTCCCTGGGCATACTTAAAGGCTACCGCCGCCCGGGGATAGTTCCGGCTCTCCAGAAAACGCTTGCCCATGTTGTGCGAATTTCGGATGGCCTGCTTTGTATTCTCGCTGATATCATAGGTATCCACCACATCTACCCCATCCGAGGCGTTCCGGATATCCTTTTTCGAGGAGAGTCCTTCCAGAGAGATAGACGCCTCCTGGGGAGCCTGAGAAACCGGCGTAGGAAGGAGAAGAGGCTGCTGTGCCACCGGGGTGGGAGCTGCCTGGGGAGGACTGGTAAAGGAGAGAGGCGCCGCCGTGGGCTGGGGAACCGAAGCAGTCTGGGGAGGGGGATTTTTTCCGGGCTCCACCTTTCCCGGAGCGTGAGCCTTGGCATAATCCAGGGCGGGCTGATACTGAGGATTTACATCCAAGGCTCTCTGGAGCCAGTGGATCATATTGTTCCTCTGTCCCGCCCGGTGCGCCGCCCGAGCCGCCCAGTAGGCATCAAGATAGTTTCCCGGGTAAATTCCCACCGCCTCCACAAAGTCCTTGTAAGCCTGGGGAAAGCGCTTATCCGCATAGTGCACGTAGCCGCTCTTATGAAGGGCCTTGATCTGGTTCTTCCGGACATTATCCAAAGGATAGTAGTCCACCACCTCCATGGATTCCGAGGTGTGGGCGACCCGGGGGAGAGATGCGGCAGGCTGCACCGGTACGGGCTGTAGGGGCTGCGCTGGTTGTAACGGCTGAGGCTGTACGGGCTGCACCGGCACGGGCTGCAGAGGAGACGCCCCCGGAGCCTGGGGAAGTGCGGGCCCCGGAAGGGCTTGAGGGCTTTGAAGAATGCTATCCGAACCCGAGGGCCCCCCGCTCTGAAGCTCCGCCAGAGCCCGGCTCTTAGGCCGAAAGCTTTTAGGGTCATCAAAGTAGGGCTCCAAAAGATCTCCCTTGCGCAGCTCCGCACTGCTTCCCTCCAGAAGCTCGCAGATGGAGTAGTTGGCCTTCACATCCGAGCAGCGCAGAAGGGCGAGGTGGTACTTCTCCACCCCCAGGACTTCTCCCCCCATGCCGGTGATGGCAGCTCCCTCCGCATAAACTGCGAAGATCTGCCCCGGCGCAGCGTTAGCATTCATGGCCCCCGCATCCACAAAGATTTTGCTCTTTCCCCGAACCTCCACCACGTGGAAGGTGGGAGAGATGCCCATCATTTGGAGATCCTTCCGGATCTGCTGCACCACCTTCTGTACGCAGTTATAGGTGGCGGTGGCGAGGATATCTCCCCCCTCCACCTCTGCAAAACCACCGTATTTGGAGACAAAACCTCCGATATCCTTGGTGGCCTCCCCGGTCTCCCGGAAGGTTCGGAGCACCTTGCCGGTCTCGGCATCAATGGTGCGCACGTCCAGAGTAACCCGGGCTTCGTTGCTTCCCACGGCGATATTGAAGCCCCCTATGGGTATGACCCCTCCGCTCTTGGTGCTTCCAAACTCGGTAATAGAGCCGGTAATGATCATCTGCACTCCCGCAAGCCTTCCGATCTGTACTGCGGTGCTCCCCTCCACCAGCCCCGAGGCGGCGAGGCTGTGTTCCCTGGCCAGAGCCTCCAGGCGCGAACGCTCAATCACCGAGAGCCCCGCCATCTTGCCAAGCTCCGTGGTGAGCATGTCTGTGATGGCTCGGCGAGCCCCGTCGGTGACCCCCTCCGCATTATTCCGAAAGTCTGCCACCGCCACCCGAGTTTCCCCGAAGGCTCCGGAAAGGGGCCACAGAACAACCATGAGCCCCAACAAGAACGCTCCTACTTTCCATTTCTGGTTTCGCATGAGAGAACGCCTCCTACATTGAGAGAGATTCGTACCGTTTCTTCGTCCTATCCATTGTACCAGCAGAATGACGGAGGGAAAAGAAAAAAGGGAGCCCCCGGGAGGACTCCCTTTGCATGTGAAGCTGTATCGCTAATGTAGCAGAAAGAAAAGACCTTTCCGCTACCGCTCCTCGCTCTTCCAACGGTGAGTCATGGCATCGTAGGTAAGGATGGAATCCACTGTGAAGATGGTAATCTTGTAGTCCTCCACGATACAGGCCTGAGGAGCTATGCCTCGCTTTTCGATCCACTGATGCATGGTGGTGTCGTAGATAAAAGCATCCTGCTCGTTCCAGCAGATGGCGAGATTATCTCCCAGAGCCGCCTGTTTGGGATAGACATCATCGTAGATCTCCCATGAGTGGAGCACCGGATCGTAGACCACGAACTCCTTTCGCGTGGTTACCGCCCCCATGCCTCGGGAGATGAGGGGATTGGTGATGGTATCCATGGGGAAATCACTCTCCACCCAGCGCCTTCCCGCAGCATCAAAGATGGCCACTCGGTTGGGCTCCCACACCAGGGCAAAGTTATCCGAGAGGAACCCCGAGAGGGGGGCAAAGTTTTTTAAGGGGATCCACTGATGGGTGCGGATATCGTAGACCCACCCCTCCTGATCGTTCCAGACCAGGGCGAAGTAGTTGTGGGTTCGCCATCCCTTGGGCTGGAAGTTGTTGAGAATGGAGAGCTTGTCAAGCTCCGGATCGTGCACCCGCACAGTCTGCTTATCCACAAAGAGCTGCACCTCTCCCCAGGCAAGGCTCCCCACGAGGAGAGAGCAGAGAAGCACTCCCACAAAAATGTAACTCCACTTCTTCATTACTTTCACTCCTTTCATTAGACGCTCATCATGTTAGATGCCCCAAGACTACCTATTGTTTCAGTTAAAAGGACTGGGCATAGACAGCGTTACTGCTCTTTCCGGTAAAGTTCATGGGAAGGCCACGACGGGAGAGAGCATCCTGAAGCTGATCCACCGTCCCTGCATAGAGCACCTGGATGGTGGCGGTGCCTCCGGTAAATCCAGAGATCTTCGCTTCCTTGGTTTTGGAGAGGGTTTTGCACGCCCCCAGCACGGTGTTGGCCACGTTGAAGTTGCTCACCCCGCTCACCACCACGAAGAGGGTGTTCACCGCCCCCTGAGCTGCCGCAGCAGATCCCTCCCCCTGGATGATGTCCTGGGCCATGCTCGCCGCCGCCTTGTTCAGCGCCTTTTGAGAGGCCTCGTCCGGGGTGTATCCCACCTCCTTGGCGTTGGTGGTATGGGAGAAAATGTACTTTCCGTTAGTGGCGGAGTAGGCCTGCACCGCCAGCACCGCCGTGCTGGTGTAGAGGCCGAACTCGTTCTGCTGAGCCCTCTGCATGGTGGCCTTTCCGGAGAGAAAGATCCGTATGCCGTAGGTTCTTCCCAAAGAGAGGATAGCATCCACATTACCGTCCAGAGCGAGCATGGCGGCCTTGCTCTGACGGATCTTTGCAAGCTGAGCCTCATTTACCACGGGATAGCCGTTGTTGATGAGGGCCTGCTTAATGATAGCCTCGGCACTCCCCGTGGCGGCAGTGGTCTGATACCCTCCGGCATTTTCGTAGATCACCATGGCGAGGTTCTTTCCCTTGGGAAGCTTTTCCGCCCAGCCGGGAACAGCCAAGAGAAAAAGGCTGCTGCACAGGATCAACGGCAGAAAAAGCCTCCGGAGCGTTCCTTCTTTCATAACGCCCCTCCTTTCTTTTGCGTTCTCCTCCCGACCTTCAAGCTACTTACCATATTTGGCCTTGTAATCTATGGCGGGCCGATAGTTGGGATTGATGCTCAGGGTAGTGTTTAGCCATTTTTTCATCTCCGTGATCCGGCCCCTCTTATGAGCTGCCCGGGCTGCCCAGTAAGCATCGAGGTAGTTTCCCTGGTAAAGTTTATACGCCTGTTCAAAGGTCTGAAAAGCCTTGGAATATTGCCTGTTGGCGTAGCTATGGTATCCTCCCCGATGGGCAATTTTGATCTGGTTTTTTAAGCCCATATCAATGGGATAGAGATCAATAACCTCCATGGACTCCGAAGTATTGGCGATCCCCCCCGCGGAGGGAAGAGGAGCGGGAGCTACCGGTTGAGGTTGAGGTTGAGGTTGAGGCGCTGGAACCGTTACAGGAGCGGGCCCCACGGGCTGAGGAGCGGGAGCTATGGGCTGGGGACCCAGAGGCTGAGGACCAGGCTGGGAAGAACCAATCTCTCCAAGAGCCCGGCTGGAGATCTTCACCGCCTCCGCGTTGCCGTAGAAGGGCTCCACCATATCTCCCCTCTGAATGTTACTGCTGCTCCCCTTGACGATCCTGCAGATGGAGTACTGGGCCTTCACATCGAAACACTGGAGAAGGGCATAGCTGTACTTATCCACTCCCAGCACCTCGCCGCCTATGCCGAGGATGGCCTCCCCCTGGCCGTAAACCTCAAAGAGGGTGTTGGGGTTCACGTTGGCATTCATAGCCCCGGCGTCGATGATCACCGCCTCTTTGCCCTTCACGTCCACCACGTGATGGGAGCTGCCGAGCCCCATCATCTGAAGATCCTTACGAATCTGCCCTACCACCTTGATCACGCAATCGTAAGCAGCGGATCCGAGAATGCCTCCTCCTTCGTACTGACCGAAGCCCCCGTAGGCGGTGACGATACCTCCCATATCACGGTCTGCCTCGCCTCGCTGCCGGAAGGTGCGAACCACCCGGCCTGTCTCGGCATCGATGGTACGCACATCCAGAGTAACCACCGCCTTTTCCTGCCCCACCGCAATGCCTCCGAAGCCTCCGATGGGAAGGGGGATCACTCCGCCGCTCTTGGTGCTGGCGAACTCCGTAATGGCCCCGGTGATGATCATCTGCACCCCCGCAAGACGCCCCACCTGAATGGCGGTGCTTTCCTCCACCAGCCCCGATGCGGCAAGGCGTTGTTCCTTGGCGATGGCCTCCAAACGGCTCCGCTCAAGCACAGAGACTCCGGGAGTTCTGCCAAGCTCGGTAACGAGCATATCCGTTATGGCAAGACGAACCGCATCGTTGACCCCTTCGGCGTTATTGCGAAAATCCGCCACCGCCACCCGGGTCTCCCCAAGAGCTCCGGAGACGAGAAAAACCGTCATTCCTGCTACCAGAAGAAAAAGAACACTCCATCGCATTTTTCGCACATTCATGAAGTACACCACCCGCCTTCCTGGCTCTTTGCATGCTGTTTTCGCACGTTTTTACAGACTTTGCTGCACTGGATTTATCTCTACCGCACCGTGGCCTTCCAGAGAACACACTCCTCCAGAAGACGACGCAGAGGAAGGGCTACTTCCACCACATAGTCACCGTTTCGTACTCCCCGGCGATCCACGTGTCCCATCACCACCTGCCCCTCCACTTCAATGGAGGCGATCCTCCGTGGCAGGCCATACCGCAGTTCGTAGAGCAGATAGAGAAGCTTCTTCTGGGCCTGCACCACCGCCCGCCGTCCCGCCAGGAGCTTTCCCTGGGGGGTGTTCCCCATAAGGGGGGATAAACCTTCCACGAATACGGTGCCACTGATCCAGTCCACCACTCCGAACTGAAAAATCTGCTCCCCCTGTACAGCTCCGTTGTTAAGCCAGATCTTCCGCATCTCCTGATCCGACAGGGAAGAAGCATATCCGGAACAGGATAAGGCCACCGCAAGAATTCCCGCCGTGCCTATGGCCAGAACCAGGAATTTCCTCAAAAAAAGTTTCTTTTTCCTCTTCGAACCTCTCATGGCGTTCTACTCCTTTGCAAGAACCCCTTCCACGGTGTTCGCCGTAAGGCCCGTAACCTCCACCCCCAGCTCTTCCAGGCGGATGGCGAGGTCCTCCGCATTACCTTCGGTATTCACGTCTATCTCCAGCTTCCGGTTGTTGAAAGCTCGCTGGTAGACTGCGGTAACTCCCCGGCTCTCTTCAAGGGCTCCTTTTATCTTCCGAGCATCCCCGAAGGAGACCCCGGAGATTCGAAGCTTTATGGTACGCCCCGGAATGCCGCCGGCGGAGCCACTCACCAGAGAGTATGCTACCTTATGCACCAATCCGAGAGTAGCCTCATGTGCACAGGTAGTAAGTCCCTTCACCGCCGCATCCTGAGCGGAGGTACCCTTGTCTTTATGCTCGAACTTCTCGGTACCCACCACGTAGGCAGTCTGGGTAAGCACCGCCTTGAGCTGGAGCTGGGAGCGAACCCCGTAGATCCGTATACCCTCTACCTTTTGATTGGCATAGGGGATAGCCTGAGCCCGACCGTAGACGAGAACATCCGCATCAAAGTGCTTCGCCAGCTCCTGGAGACGCCCCATATCCCCACTGTCCCGGGCGAGTTCGTACTCCCGCTGGTTGAGCCGCTTGGCCTGCTCGGGATCCACCAAGAGATACCCCGCCTTTTCGAAGAGCCTCAGGGTTTCCCCCTCCACGGTGGAGAGGAAGGGGCGTTGCCCATCTATGTTCTCGTCCACCACCACCATTACCCGAGGGTTGCCCAGAGCATCAATCACCACGGGGCCGAGAACCCCGTCGAGCTTTTTCACCGAAACCTTGCAGGTAGCCTTGAGAACAAAGGTATCCCCGTCCTCCACGCTCTCCGAGGTGACCTTGAAATCCGTCACAAGTCCCTTTGACTGGGAGAAGACCTTGTCCCGCACTACCTCGAAGTCTTGCATCTCGGTAATGCCTTCCACGTAGGCCCCGATCCCCTTCTCCAGGGCATCCCGGTAGGCCTGGCGTTTGGCCTCTTCCCGGGCACGCCCCTTATCGCCGTTGATGATGGGGGCAAGACCCTCCGCCTCCACCGTGATATCGGAAGTCGCATATCCTGCCAGAGGAAAAACCAAAAAAATACAGTAAAGAAGGGCCGCAAAGACAGATATTTTTTTCAAAGAGTATCGCATGGGCACCTCCTTCTCTCTAGCGCTTCACCACCGTAACCCGGCAGGTGGTCCGAAAATCCCAGGTGCTGTTGCGAATCTTGCTGGCCGCACTGTTGGGAATCACGATATCCACGTTCTGAGGTCCCACTACCTTTATGGCCTTCACCACCAGAGGGCTGGGGGTTACCCGAGGGGCATTCTTGGCGTAATCAAGATTGGTATGGTAGTCACAGAGCCCCGAGGAGAGAAAGCGTTCCTTATCCACGAAGGAGAGACCATAGACCTCTTTGCCCGATTCATCCAGCACTCGGAAGGTCATGGCGGGGATGAGAGGAAGATGCCGGACGTCGATAACCAGCCCGGTGATTTTGGTTCCCTTGGGCTGGGGCGTTACGGGCTTGGAAGAGGGCTGCTCCGGCAGAGCGGGGGTTACCGCCTTGCGCATGTCTTCCAGCTTGATCCGCCCGGTGACGCTGTAAATCTCTCCGTCCCAGGTGGCATCGGTGATCTCCACCCGCTTAATGGTTCCCTGCACCTGAGTGCTCACGTAGTCGTTCACCATGAAGTCCTGCATGCTCGTCTTGGCATCCACCCGAACCCCCTTGACAAATTCCAGAAGGTTCCGCTGCAGATCCACCACTGCTCCCCGTCGGGCGAGAAGCTTTCCCTGGGGGGTGTTTTCTTTGTTCGTGGGGGCCACCGCCTGCCCCGTAGCCTCGATGTAGCCTTCGGTCCAGTTGATACGGGCATTTTCCCCCTGCTCAAGCACATCTCCCAGGGTTTGAAGCCCAAAAGCCCCCTGAACCGGGGAGAGCAACAACAGCAACCCTCCGAGAAAACCTGCAAAAATCCCTATTTTTCGCATTTTTCATCGCTCCTTTCCACATTGAAAACCGGATCACCACTGCCTTTGCACAATCATCCCGAAGCTTCCTTGAAAATCTATGGAACTTTCAAGGAAAAGTATAACATTTTATCCTTCGTGATTGAATAGGATCCCTTCAGATGATATCATTACTTCAGTCGATAAAACACCTTTTTGGCATATTTTTTTCGGCTTTTCCACCATAGACGGGCAAGGAGGCGGTAGCCATGAAAAAAAGACCACCACGCATCACCGTATTGCTTTTCGCAGTAGCGCTCTTGTGGTTTCTCCCCGGCAGCATAAATGCCCAGGGAATCGACCTGGAAAGTCTTCTGGACAGTTCCCCTTCGGATCTTCGGGCCTCTTACGAAGATGTGGGCCCCCCCTCGGAGGATTCCCTTTTCGGGATGCAGCGCTTCGAATCCCCCTCCTTCGAGAAAGCCGCAGCCAAGGCGGCAGGCCAGCACTCTCCGGGGGTGTGGATGATCCAAACTGGCAGCGGCATGGGTTTCGTGGCCACCGGGGACGGGAGCTACTCCAAGAACCTTGCCAACCGCAACGCCGCCCGGGAGGCTCATCGCCAAGCCTACGTGGCGGCCCATATGCGGGCTAAGAAAAATCTCGCTCAGGCGCTCCGGGGGCTTCCTCTGGAAGCCAAGGAACGTCTCGCCGAGGAGGCTTTCAACGAGGATACCGATCGAGAATCCTTCGACTCCCGCTCCTCCCGGTATCAGGAGGAGATCATCCAGGCGGTGGAGGCCACTCTCCGGGGGTTCGTGACCTACTCGGTTTACGACGACGGCGAGGGCCTTGTTTACGTGAGCATCGTCACCACCCCCAAGATCCGCCAGGCCACCCAGGCCATCTCCGAAGGAGCTCTGGACGCCACCTCTCTGGGGGCGGGGATGAAAACCATCTCCCGAGAGTTAGAATCCGGGCTTCTCCCCCCGGTGGGAGGCCGTATCATTACGGTTCCCGAGACGGGAGAGGTGGCTCTGGTATCCTTCGGAAGCTCTCTGGTGCATCAGGACAACACCGGTCAGAGCACCGGTCAGGATAAGCTCACTGCGGGACGCCGGGCCAAGGCCCAGGCGGATAAGGCCATGGTAGCCCTCATGACTGGAGATGCCTTCATCTGGGAGTACGGCTACTACCGAGAGCAGGAGAGCACCTCCACCAACTTCGAAGAGGTGGTAACGGATACGGATCTCATCGGTCCCTCCCAGGAGAGCACCAAAAAACTTCTGGAGCAGCGTAAGGAGACCTTTCTCAGTGTGATCCGGGATAAAGAGGCCGCTTCAAGCGCCGTGAAGGGACTTGTTCCCCAGGGAACCAACAGCAAGACCTGGTACTCCCAGGACGGCTGGTGCTACGTGGCCAACGTCTATACCCCCTCCTCGGGGGCTCAGGCGGAGGCTGCCGCCAAGGATATGGGAATCACCGCCTACGATCCTGAACCGAGACCCGGCACGCCTACGAAAACCCCCACCAAACCGAAACCGGAATCCGAAACGTTTGCGGTACCGGTAAAGGAGACCTTGAACACCCATATCAACCACGAAGAAGGCATGGTGGAGATCATCGGCGAGGCCGTGGCCCCCGAGGGCACAGAAAACACAGGCCAGGGAAAGCTTCTGGCGAGGCGGGGAGCCTACGTAGATCTCCAGCGGAACTTTCTTGAGTTCATCAAGGGAGCCCAGGTGGATGCCAAGACCCTCATGGAGGATCTTATGGTCACCAGCGATGAGGTGAATTCTGCGGTTCACGGATACATGAAACGCATCATTATCCGGGAAGAGTCCTGGGACGGCCAGGTCTTTTCCGTGAAGGGAAGCATGTCCCTCAAGGAGATAGATACACTCTTAAAGGGATTCGTGAATCGAGGGAAGTAGCAGAAGGCAGCATGCACGTCGGGCAGGGATGCAAAGGGTACAGCAGCACAGCGGAACGATTCAAAAAAACGTTCTAAGGAGGGATTTTCATGAATACAGCAAGACGAAACATGCGGGCTGTTTTTGGCATAGGAGTAGTGCTTCTAGGGAGCCTTCTCCTTCCGGGAGGGAGCCTTCCCGCTCTGGCTCAGGGGGAGGAGCTTCCGCCTCTGCCGCCACTTCAGACGGTGGCCTCAAATCCTCAGTTCGACATTGATGCCATCCTCCAGCGTACTCCCGTGGAGGCCTCGGCAGCGGAAGTTCGGGAGGCGGCGGCTCAGATTCCGGTTACCAAGGGATATGACAGCACCCTCAAGGTGGATACGGTAACAGCGGAGACCCTGGAAGAGGGCCTCAAGATCGTGGCAGCTGAGATGGGCACCGGAGTCCGGGCAATCAAGGCGGGAAGCGGTATGGCCTTTGTGGCCACGGGAATTGGGGACTACCGACTCTATCCCAACCCCAACGCCAGCCGCATGTCCAAACGCCAGGCCTATGTAGTGGCCATGATGAACGCCAAGCGGGAACTGCTCACCTATCTTCGGGGGCTTTCCCTTCAGGCGGGACAGGAACTTTTCACCAACGCCCAGGATTTTGTGGATCACAAAGACACCCTGGCGAGCCGTTCTGAGTCCTACGCTCAGGACATCCAGCGCTTTACCAGCGGCATGATCCGGGGGTTCACCGCTTACAAGGTGGTGGATGATACGGAGAAACAGGTGGTCTATGTGAGCATCGTCACCTCCCCCAAGATCCGCCAGGCGGCTCTTGCAAGAAATAAGGCGGTTCTCGAAGCTGCCAGCGTGGCGGCGGGACTGCAGCGGGTCTTCCGAGAGATCGAGAGCGGCGTGGTTCCCCCCGTGGGAGGAAGAGTCGTCTCCATTCCCGAAACGGGAGAGGTAGCCGTGGTCTCCTTTGGAAGCTCCATTATTCTCGACTACGAAGGGGGCTCGGAGTCTCGGGAGCAGCGTATCGCCAGCAATCGGGCCAAGGCGGATGCGGATCAGGCCATGGTGGGTATTCTCACGGGAGAGGACTTCCTCTGGGAGAGCGGCATGTTCCGCACCCAGGAGGAAAGCTCCGCCAACTTCGAGACCATTCTCCGGGAGGATCCCTACGGCAACACCGTGGAGGAACGGCAGAAGCTTGCGGAGATCAAGAACAGTTTTATGGCTCAGACTCGGGATGGAGAACATTACAAGGGAGTTATCAAGGGTGTCCTTCCTCCGGGAGTCAACAGCAAGACCTGGATCAGCACCGACGGCGGATGGGCCTTCGTAGCCAACGTCTATCTCCCCAGCGCCACCGCTGCGGCGAAAGAGGCCGCCCGGGAACTCGGCATTACGGTTCCGGAGACCCCGGATATGCCTCAGACCCCTCCGGATGAGCCCTTCGACCCCGGCAAGGGGCCTTCGGGACAGATTCAGGATGACAGTACCCTGTAGAAAAGGCTGTATTGCAGGAGTTTCCGGCAGGAAGAACCCCACGGATATGCGGATGGGATAAAACAAAAGAACCCGAGGACCATGGGGTTTGATGCGGCGGGAGCGGAGAGACCATGTCGCTCCCGCTTTTGTGTTTTTGTACTCACATTATTGTATTCGGGAGGGAAAAAACCATGCGAACAGACCGCAGGCGTCTCTGGCGCCTTCCGGAGATCCTCCTCTTGGGGGTGATAACGATTGTGGGGCTCCCCGCTTTTTCCGAGGGATCCCAGATCTCCCTTACGGCTCTCGGAGAGGGTACGGACGCTCCCGCTCCGCTTCTGAACCTTCTTCAGGAACAGATCTCCGCCTCGAATCTTCCGGGAAGCTATGCCACCGCCTACCGGGGTTGGCAAGCTTATTTCAGTCTGCTACCAGAAGCGGAGGGATCCCTCGTGAACCCTCCCGCAGCGCTGCGACGGGCGGAGGAAGAGTCCTTCAGAAGAGCTCTTCAGGATGTCCTTGAAAAGCAGGGAATCTTTCAGGGCTTACAGCATCCCTCTCTGGGAGTATCTGCGGTGCTCCATCTTCGGAGAAAGCTGCTGGTACAGATGGAAAGTGCTCCAGGAGTCTGGAAACGGAATGGTTTTTTCGAGGAAATGCCCTGGAATTTGCTCCTTCTTCCTCCGGAGAATTTTTCCATCACCGCCATCTCTCCGGATCTTCCCTCCCGGGAGGAGCTGCTTCCGGTCTACCGAAGGCTCTCTCTTCAGGAGGGACGACACCTCCGAAGAGAAGGCACCCCTGAAAAAGCCCTCCCCTACTACCGGGAATGGCTTGCCCTTTCTCCTCTGGGGCCCTCCACCCCCTCTCTTCTGGAGTATGCGGAAACCCTCATTGAGAGTGAGCTTCTTAATGAGGCCCGGGAGCTTCTTGAAAAAACCGCGGAACAGCGAAAAGAGATGCTCTCGGAAGGGGAGGCGTACTCTCTCCGGTTGCTCTGGGAGCAGACCTATCCTCCACAGGAAGAAGCTTCCCCGGAGTAGCAGCTATCCAGGGATTCTCGATTCTCCAAAAATGCCCCCCGGAATCCGGAGATTCTCGGGGGGCATGGTGGATCTCTTTTTTACGTCTCTTCCTATGTCTCCTATCGTTAAAGCCGCTCCTCTACTCTGGAGCAGGAGGTGAAGATCCTATCGAAATCTTCCGCATACTCCCGGAAGAGAGCAAGAATATCCGGATCGAAATGCCCCGGTTCCACCCTTCCATCTCCCTCTAGAATGATGCGGCATGTTTTTTCATGGCTGAAGGGCTCCTTGTAGGAGCGACGGGAACGGAGAGAGTCGTACACATCCACAAGCCCCACGATCCGGGCGGAGAGAGGAATCTTCTTCCCCGCCAAACCCCGGGGATATCCGGAACCATCCCATTTTTCGTGGTGACAGAAGCAGATCTCCCGGGCCATGGAGAGCCAATCGGAATCTCCCAGAATCTCCACTCCGTACCGGGCGTGGTTCTTCACCACCCCAAACTCTTCCAGAGTAAGCTTTCCGGGCTTGGCGAGGATATGGAGAGGCACCTTGAGCTTACCGATGTCGTGTAGCATGCTGTAGGTTCCAAGATCTTCGAGATGATCCCCGGAGATGCCGAGCTTCTCCGCCACAAAGTGGGTATAGGAACGGATCCGGGCGAGATGCTCCCCCGTTTCGTCGTGGTAGGCGGAGGAGATCATCTGAAGCCGCACCGCCATATAATGGAAAGAGCGGTGCACCTCCTCCACCAGCATGCGGGAGCGGAGAATCCCCCCCACGTGAGGGACAAAATGCGCCATCACCCCGTGAAGCTCTTCCCGAAGATCGTTGGATCCCTCGCTCTTCTCCGCCAAAAGCACCGCCCCCAGGAGCGAACCGAGATAGGAGATGGGAAAGGCGTGCCATATCTCTTCAGGAGTGTGGACTACCTCGGCATATCCCCGAAGGGCACGATCCTCCAGAAGTTTTTCCAAATTCCGGCAAACCTCCGGATCTCCCTCAAAAGCCAGAACCACCGGGCGCTTTTCTTCCATAAGCACTATTCCTCCCGCTTTGGCCTTGCTGAAGGATGTCATGGTCTTGATGAGAGTTACCGCCGCCTCCTTGGGTGATCGGGCCTCCACCGCAGTCTGGGAGAAGTGCGCCAGCTCCTCCAGGCGTTCCAAAGCCTGACGAAGCTCTCTATTGGAGTAGAGCAGCTCCTGCTGGAGTGCCGAAGTCTCTTCGTAAAGAGCCGCCAGCTCCTGCCCCTGGGTAGCCACACTCTCCATCATCCCCGAAAAGGCCCGCACCAGGGCCCGGCTCTCCTTGAAATGGCCGTACTCCTGGGCGAACTCCCGCTGATACCGGTAGCGGATTTCTGCTATAGCATCCAGAGGAGAGGGAGCCTCCTGAATGGATCGGTCCAAATGCCCAAAGACCCTGGCGAGATCCGAAAAATCTTCGTAGGTTTTCTGGAAAAGACGGCGGGCGAAAAAGAGGATGAGCAGCACCGCCCCGAGAAAGGCTACTCCCGCCACCGCTCCAATGAGAAAGCTCGTGCGGTAGACCTGATCCACCCAGATTCCGGTAATATACACAAGCCCCGGAGCGATCTCCCGAACAAGAACCTCCACGGGCCACCCGGCAATGCGGGTCCGTTCGTACTCCTGAAAATCGAGAAAATCCCGAGGAACCAAGCTCCCCGGAGGAAAGAGCCCCCGGTGGTTCTGGGCACTGAACACCACCCCGCCGGTACTCGCCACCACACCCCAAACCCCCCGGCGATCTGCTCCAGCCTCCCTGAGAAGAATATCCGGAATCGGCAGAGCTCCCACCAGATACCCCCCTTTTCGAGGAGAGGCCGCTACCAGGCCGAGAGAGCCTGTGGAGGAAAAGAGGGGGGAAAGATGCCAGAATCCATCGAGCAACGCCGGATCAAGAGGAATGCCCTTGAGATTCGGCCCCGCATAGATCCTCTCCACCCGGCACTGCCGCCCTGTCTGCCCGATAAAATTGAAGAATTGAAGAAAAAAGGGTTCCAGCTCTCCTGCGAGGGCTCCGCATCCAGCCCCTCCCCAGGTCTCGAAGAGATCCAGGGCAGTCCTGCGGGAATCCAAAAGGGAGCGCACCTCCCGGCGCAGAAGATCCGAAGACTGCTGGGCATTTCTCCGGAAATCTTCCAAAACCACCCGCATGGAGAAAAAGGCAAGGAAAAGGCCGATCACCAAAGCGAGCAGGAGAAGAAGACAAAAGGCCCTTCGTTGATACTCCAGAAGTCCGAGAACTTTCCTTATTTTCACTTCTGCACCACCTCTTCATACCCTCCAGGGGCTAGACGATAGAGGAAGTGCGTAGCGTGGGCATCCCCGTAACGATCAATCTCCACGTCCCCCGCAATCCCTGAAAGCTTGCGGTACTTCCTCAGACTCTCCCGAAGGGGTTCTCCGCCCTCATACCCCGTATCCTTGAGGGCATCAAGGAGAAGGATCATGGCAAGATAGGTGCCGTTCACCAGAGTATCCACTCTTGGCACAAACCGACTATTCCAATAGCGCACAAAGGGATGCTCCGGATCCACTAGAAAAGGAAAAAAGGTGTCCGTACCAAGAACGGAGAAGCCGAAGGGAAGGTCGCTGCTCTTCTCGGGAATCAGCCCCACCAGGGACCAGGGAGAAAGAACGATCTCCGAAGAGGGCCAGAGATACCGGGCCTTTTGAGCCACCCAGAGGGCATAGATCGGAGGCCCCACCACGAGAACCCCTTGGGGGGCATCAAAGGGATTTTCATCCACAAAGGGCTCCAGATTCATGATATCCAAATCGTAAAGCTCCCGGGCCACGCGAGGCTCCCCCCGCTTTTTGAGATCCCAGAGAAGGGGCATAACGTAGCCGGGATTGCCGGAGGAGGAGATCAGGGTAATCTCGGCAATTCCCACACTCGCAAAGAGGGTGATCAACTGCCGGGCCTCTTCTGCAGTGCTGGAACGCACTCGAAAGAGCCAGTCGTCCTTCCGGGAGAGCAGAGAGCTGGAAGCACTGGGAGAAACCATAGGGAGCTTGTAATGCTCCGCCGCCTCCAGAGCCTCCAGAGCGGTGGTGGAGGTGGAAAAACCGATCACCCCGAGAGCCCCCTGCTCTTTAAGCTCTCCCAAGGCCACCGTGGGATCCACAAAATAGGTGGCGGTAAGGAGACGGATCTTTCTGCCCCGGGTATTTTCGTTGTGCCAATCCGCATAGGCCCGAGCAGCATTGAGCATCTTGGATTCCATGAACTGATCTGAGGGGTTGGTGCTGTAGGCCACGCCGATGACGATATCCCGGGGAAGCATTACCCACCAGAAAAGGAAGATGCACCCCGAAAGAAGGAGAGCTCCCCACACAGGGGAGGACACCTTGTTGAGGCATCCCAGAAGGGGAACTTTCTGATACAATTTCCTGAGGGAGAAAGATTGCTTCGTTATCATAGAAGAATGCGGGATCCGCTGCCTCCTTAGGGGGTGGGGGTATACCGAAAACCCTTTTCTCCTCGGAAAAATAACGAAAGGAGTGTTGGCACGTGTTTGCACGGATTAAAGGTTTCGGAGTCGTTTTCTTACCGTTGCTTCTCCTGATACTCTCTCCCGGACTTCTTCTCGGAGAGACATCTCTTCCGGGAGAAAATACCGCAACTCTTTCATTATACATCATAACTGCGGAGAAGCGAGAGGGGGCAAAAGAATTACAACAGGCTCTTCTGAAGGAGGCTCCTCCGGGGGAGGAAAAGGCTCTCTGGGAAAAGCTGTGGCTCCCCCTCCCTGCCCGAGAACGAGCCGCTCTTGGATTGAAGCTTGTGGAAGAGATCTACCCATCCCGGGGCAATCTCGGGGAGTGGGAGAAGATCCAAGGATTCTGGCACCCCACCATGCATCCCCGCTCCCTGGCAGCTCTGGACGGACTTTTCATAACCCTTCAGGCTCTTCTGGAGATGGAGCAGACCGAGGCGGCCATTTTGGCTCAGGACATGCTCCGGCAGTTCTGCACCTCCCCCCGGGCCCGGCAGACCGCCCTTCGGGAGGGTCCGGAGATCTATAACGTCCTTTGGCAAAAGCTGGAAGCCCAAAACCTGGCTCCCCCCGGGGGATGGCCCCGATGGAGCGGCAGGGGGAATCTCCCTCTGGCCCGGCCTGTTCGGGGATCCGTCAGCGTGGATACCGCTCTCGCCCGAAAAATGACCTTTCTTGATGGCCAGGGCGGCATAGCTTCGGGGCTGGGAGGGTACGCCTGGGATCGGGAAAAGGGAAATATCTACCGGGTGATCTACCGGGAAGAGCGGATCATCTTTATTCCGGGATCACCCTAACCTCCGACGAGTTGCCCTTGCCGCTAGTGGGCCGTTCCACGTTATAGTGTACCCTTGGATGGGAGCCGGAGCTTGTGTGTCCCCTCGGCTCCNNGTGGTCGAACCGCTCCCTTGCTTTGCTGCTCCGAATCGTCGCCGCTGCCGGGAACACATAAGCTCCGGCTCCTGGAGTTCAGCCGAAACCACAATATAAGCAGGAACGATGCACTAGCCTTTCAAGCTCACCACAGTGATGCCTCCCATGATGAGGAGCATCCCCCCAAAGCGCAGCACCGAAAGGTATTCCCCCAGCAGGACCGCGGAGAGGGCGAAGATGAGAAGAAGAGCTCCTCCCGTCATGAGGGGGTAGGCATAGGAAAGATCCAGAGAGGAGAGAGCCACGCTGTAGAGCACAAAGGTAAGGGCAAAGAAGAAAAACCCTACCACAACCACGGGATTAAAAGCAATGGCAAGGAGCGCAGGGAGAAGGCCCTCCAGAATAGCTTCTCCCCGGGAGGCCATACCCATCTTGATAAGCACATTCGCTGCGGCGTTGGAAAGAATTGCCAGCCCCAAAAATAAAAGTCCCCGTTTTCTCACAAGATCCCACTCCAGACATGATATTTTGGGAAAAAGAGTGATGCATACCCCTCTTTTTTCCGTTATACTTAGCATATCATGGAGAACGAAAAAAACCTTGCACATAATGCCGATTCCTCCCGCCTTTCGCATCCTCTTTCGGGCCTCACCAAAATATTTTTTTGGGGAGTCCTTTTTTTGGTGTTTGCAGGAGGGGTTTTTCTGCGCTGCTCTCATCTGGACTGGGACGGTCTTCGCTCCTACCATCCTGATGAGATGAACCTCAGCATGGCGGTGCAGCGGATCGATTTTTTTGAAAATTTGAACCCCAAGTTTTACGCCTATAACGGTTTTTCCATCTACCTTCACCGTCTTGCGGGGGAGGCAGTATCGGCCCTTACGGGAGATTCCCGCTGGGTTCGGGATGTGGGCTCCATCTCCTATCTCGCCCGCTGGATCGGTGCTCTCTGCTCCTCTCTCTCGCTGCTGCTCTTCTACCGGCTCGGACGCTGGGGAGGAGGTGCCTGGGGAGGCCTTTTCGCCCTCACTCTGGCAGCCTTCTCTCCGGGGTTTATCCAGACCGCCCACTACGGCGTTACGGAAAACCTTCTGCTTCTGGAGATTCTTCTTATCACGCTGCTCACGGGGTCTATGATCCGGAGCCAGAAAATCCCCTCTCTCAAAAGCTGGGCTCTTCTGGGGATTCTCGGGGGAATCGCCCTGGGGACCAAGACCACCGCCGCAGTGATGATTCTCTTTCCCTGGGTGCTCTTTCTCCTTCGCTATGCCAAGGGGGATCCCTTGAAGCATCTTTTCAAGGGGGTTCTTCTGGGGGGCTCCCTGGCGGCCCTGGTCTTCGCCGTGGTAAGCCCCTACTCCCTGCTCCACATTCAGGAATTTCTGCGCATCATGCGCTACGAGGGGGGGATCGTGAAGGGCACCGTGGAGGTTCCCTACACTCTCCAGTTTATTGGTACCTCCCCCCTTCTTTGGATCAAGAACCTTCTCTGGTATCAGGGGCCAGCTACCACGATACTCGGCATTTCCGGAGGGATTCTTCTCACCCTCAGCATACTCCGGAGGAAGACCTCCCCGGAGCTTCTTCCTCTTCTGCTCTTTACGGGGATCTACGCCCTGATCATCTGGAACTGGCACGCTAAGTTTATTCGGTATACTCTCCCCCTGGCTCCGGGGCTGCTGCTCGGGGCATCCTGGCTTCTGGCTGCGTGGCTGCGAAAATTTCCCAGGACCGGGCGCATCCTCTCTGGAATTGTTCTCCTTACCACTTTTCTCTGGGGAAGCGCCGTGGGATCTCTCTACTTCCGCCCCAGCACACGCACCGCCGCCTCGGAGTGGATGCACGAGAACATCCCCTCCGGAAGTGTGGTTCTTACGGAGTCCTGGGACTACCGCCTCCCCGTCTCCCTCCCCGGCAAGAGTCGCTCCTACAAATGGCGCACCGTTCCCGCCCCGGAGAGAGACTCTCTGGAAAAGGCCACAAAGCTCGCCGCCCTTCTGGAAGAGGGGGACTATCTTATTCTCGCAAGCCGGCGAAACTGGGGGAACCTCCCCCGGCTTCCGGAAAAATATCCGCTGATGTACCGCTACTACCAGGCGCTTTTTGAAGGCTCTCTGGGATATGAAGAGGTAGCGACTTTTACCTCCTATCCAGGCTTAGGAGGCTTTGTTATCAGAGATGAAGGTGCCGAGGAGACTTTTCGGGTCTTCGATCACCCCACGGTGCGGATCTTCCGCAAAAAGGACCAGTTACACCAATCAGCCCTACTGGAGGTGCTTGTACCATGAACATTGCCGTTATCGGCGCAGGAGCCACGGGCCTTACCGCCGCTCTGGAGCTCGCCAAGGAGGGGCATGCCCTCACGCTTTTCGAAACCCATCCTCTTCCGGGAGGGATGGCCCGAACCTGCCTGGTGGGAGAAGAACCCCTGGAGATCTTCTATCATCATATCTTCACCAGCGACAGCGCCGTCCCGGAGCTTGCCCGGGAGCTGGGGCTGGAGGAAAAGCTCCGCTGGATGCCCCCGAAGAACGCCCTCTATGCGGGGGGAAAGCTTCACGCCTTCACCTCTCCTTTGGATCTGCTCCGTTTTTCCGAACTCTCCCTTCTTGACCGCATACGGATGGGGCTTTTTGTGCTGCGTACCCAGCGCCGCTCCTCCTGGAAGGATCTGGAGCATCTCACCGCCCGGGAGTGGGTGCTTAAAGAGACGGGACCCCGAATCTTTGCCACCTGCTGGGAGCCTCTGCTTCAGTCGAAGTTCGGCTCTTCCGCAAACGATGTGAGCGCCACCTGGCTCTGGAACAAGGTGAAGCTGCGAAGCTCCTCCCGGGGAAAGGGACAGAAACAGGAGCTTCTGGGCTATCTTGAAGGGAGTTTCGGAGCGCTGTACACCCAGGCCTTGGAGGAGCTTCGCCGGCTGGGGGGGCTTGCCTTTCTCGATACGGAGATAGTGGAGATCCGCCCCCGAGGAAAGGAAGTTCTCATCACCACCGCCCGGGGTCATGGCACCCTCTTCGACAAGGTGCTCTACACGGGCTCTCCCCGAAAACTTGCCGCCCTCTGCCCGGATCTCTCCGAGGAGGAGCGGAAACGCTACCGAAGCATCACCTCCATGGCCAACCTCTGCCTCATGCTGGAGCTGGAGGCTCCTCTTTCGGACTACTACTGGATATCCATCGCCGACAAGGGCCTGCCTTTTGTGGCGGCCATTGAACATACCAATCTCATCCCCCGGGAGCGCTACGGCTGTAATATTCTCTACCTCTCCCGATATCTCTCCCCGGAGCACCCTCTCTTCAAAGCCCCGGATGAAGAGGTGCAGGAACACTTTCTCCAGGGAGTGGCAAAGATCTTCCCCTCCTGGGATCCCAAGATGCTCCGAAACTCTCGGCTCTTCCGCTGTACCGACACCCAGCCTGTGGTTGATCGGGAGTATCCAAACCGCATCCCTGCACACCAAACCTCGGTATCCGGGCTCTACCTCGCCTGCATGGATCAGATCTTCCCCGAAGACCGGGGGCAAAACTACGCCATCGCCATGGGACGCCGAGCTCTTCAGATTCTGAATCTCCAGGAGAAAAGCCCGGAAACGAAAAAATCCCAGACCTTTGAGCCAGGAGCAAGTTCACGATGAACATCCCCTTTCTGGTGCATTTCTCCCGGGAGTTTCTCGGTTTCCTCTCCTCTTCGGACATGCTCGTCCTTCTGCAGTGGTGGGGGTATATGCTTCTTTCGGGGATTCTCTTCTATCCTCTGGGACGAAGGCTTTTCTCCTTCGCCTTCGACCAGGGATACGCCTTTGCCAAGATTCTGGGGATTCTTATCCCCTGCTGGCTTCTCTGGCTGGGCTCTTCCTTCAAATTCGGCATCTTCACCTTTCCCTGGAGTTTGGGGACTCTCCTCATTTCTGGGATGGCGGCACAGCTCCTCTTTCGAAAGAAAAATTCCATCCTCTCTCGGGGAACCCCCTGGAAAATTATGGCGGCGGAGGAGATCTTCTTTCTGCTGGCCCTTACGGGGTGGGCCTTTATCCGAAGCTTTCAGCCGGATATCGAGGGGCTGGAAAAATTTATGGATTTCGGCTTCGTCAATGCGGTGCTGCAGGCGGAGAGCATGCCCCCCACGGATATGTGGCTCGCCGGGGAGGCGGTGAACTACTACTACTTCGGTCAGGTGATCTGCGCCTATCTCATTGCGGGGAGCCGGGTGCTTCCGGAACATGGCTACAACCTCATGATAGCCACCCTCTTCGCCGTTACAGCCCTGGGCTCCTTCTCTCTGGGGTCGGCTCTGGGGATGCGTATCCCCGCACCCCGGGGAAATCTGGGGCTCTCCCGAAAGCGGCTTCGGGCCCTCGGAGCGGGGCTCGCCGTGATGATTCTCGTCACTCTGGGGGGAAACCTTCACGGTCTCCTCTTCGGAGAGCTCTTTCCGAGAATCCAGAAGACCACCTACTTCGAGAGCACCGTAAAGAGCAGCTACTGGTACCCCGATGCCACCCGGTATATCGGGCATAACCCGGAGACCAAAGATAAAACCATCCACGAATTTCCCATCTACTCCTTTGTGGTGGCGGATCTTCACGGTCACGTCTCGGATATCCCCGTGGTGCTCACCTCCCTGGGAATCACCTTGAGTGCCTTTATCCGGGGCCCCGGCGTTCTCCATCTGCTTCTTACGGGATTTCTGCTCGGGATCACCCTCATGACCAACGCCTGGGATTTTCCCATCTATCTCGCCCTCTGGGGGGGAGCTATGGTCTGGTATTTCTGGAAGCGGGGGGGCTTTTTACGAGGGATCTTCAAAGGGGGCTTTCTCGGCGTCTTGGGCGGACTTTTTGCCCTTGCCTTCGCCGCCCCCTTTCTACTGCACTTTCAGAACTTCTCTCAGGGAATACAGCCGGTGATGAGCCGCTCTCCCCTCTGGCAGCTCTTTGTTCTCTGGGGCGACAAGGTCTTTATGGCCTACTGCTTTGCCCTTCTTCTGGGGGCGCTGCTTTTCAGGGCCTGCAAACGAGAGGGATTTTTCAAGGGCTTTGGAAGATGGTGGCGCAAACTCCCCATGAGTGATCTCTTCGCAGCGGGGCTCTTTATCGGAGCTCTGGGGCTTGTGCTCATGCCCGAGCTGGTCTATGTGAAGGATATCTACGGCACCACCTACCACCGATCCAACACCATGTTCAAGATGGGGTACCAGGCGTTCATGCTCTTCGGCATCGCCTCGGGATACGCCATGTGCCGGATTCTGAGCGTTACCCGGGATCTCTTCCGACGCACCATCTTCTGTGCCATCTTCCTGCTGCTTCTGGGAGCCCCTCTCTGCTATCCCCTGCATGCGGTGCCTGGATTCTACCCTCTCACACGAGCCTCCCGAGGGCTCGAAGGATTGGGCTTTATGAGCCCCGGAGACCGCGAGGCGGTGCAGTGGCTTCGGGAAAACGGCTCCTTTCAGGAGCCCCTTCTGGAGGCGGAAGGGGACAGCTACACCAAATACGGGCGCATCTCCATGGCCACGGGGCTCCCCACTCCTCTGGGGTGGTACGTCCACGAATGGCTCTGGAGGAACGACAGCTCCATCCCCCGGATCCGCCGGGAAGAGGTACAGACCCTCTACAACACTCCCCGAAGCAGCAAGGCGGAAGCTCTCTGGAAGCGCTACGGCATCCGGTATATTATCCTGGGACCTCTGGAACGGGAGCGCTATCCCAAGCTGGATGAAGAGGGGCTTGAGAGTCTGGGCAGACGGGTCTTCGATTCTGGGAAAACGCTGATTATTGAGCGGGAGATTCCTCGGGATCCCGAACAAACTCTGGAGGAGATCAACGAATGAATCCAATTTTCAGCATCATCATTCCTTTTCTTAACGAAGAGGAGGTGCTTCCCGAAACGTGCAAGCGGCTTGTAAAGGTTATGGAAGGCATGGGGGAGCCCTTTGAGCTTCTCTTCATCGACGACGGCAGCACCGACGGATCCGCGGCTCTCATTGATGCGGCCGCTGCAAAGGACGAACGAATCCGGATGATCTCCTTCTCCCGGAACTTCGGCCAGCAGGCGGCGGTGATGGCGGGGCTGGAGTACGCCAAGGGGGAAGCAGTGGTAATCATTGATGCGGATCTTCAGGATCCTCCCGAGGTGATCCCCCGGATGGCGGGAAAATGGCGCCAGGGATACCATGTGGTCTATGGGCAGAGAGAGAGGCGCAAGAAGGAAACCTTTTTCAAAAAGTTCACCTCCCGGGCCTTCTACCGGGTGCTCAACGCCCTCTGCGACATCCCCATTCCTCTGGATACGGGGGATTTTCGGCTTATGGATCGACAGGTACGGGATGTGCTCTGCGGCCTTCGGGAGCACAGCCTCTTTTTTCGGGGTCTTGTAAGCTGGGTGGGATTCCGGCAGACCAAGGTAACCTTCGTTCGGGAGGGACGCTTTGCGGGGGAGACCAAATACCCCTTGCGCAAGATGATAAACCTCTCTCTGGATGCCATTACATCCTTTTCCTACAAACCTCTTCGGCTGGCGGGATATATCGGCTTTATTCTCTCGGGGATGAGCTTTCTTATGCTCTTCTACGTGGTGTGGGAGAAGCTCTTTACAGATCGTACCGTTCAGGGCTGGAGCTCCCTCATGACCATGAGCCTCTTCTTTCACGGGGTTACCCTGATCCTCCTCGGCATTCTAGGGGAGTATATCGCCCGGATCTACGAGGAGACTAAAGACCGCCCCCGGTATATCGTGGAGCGGGAGAGCTCCGGTAAGAACGAAGGGAAAGCCTAGCGGTGGTGCTTCGAGAAGGGTTGCTTTCCAAGGGGAGAGTAGGGGCGATTCGTGAATCGCCCCTACTTCCCTTTCTTTTGGTACTTCTGGTACTTTTGGTGGCACTCCTCTTTCGGAGATCCGGCATTCTCTGGGATCAGGGGCATCATCTGCATCCGGACGAGCGCTTTCTCATGATGGTTACGGGGGATATGCACACCCCCGCCTCTTTCGGGGAGTATCTTGATCCCGCACGATCCCCCATGAACCCGGTGAACATTGGGCACCCCGCCTTCGTCTACGGCACCTTCCCCCTGCATATCCTCTACGCTGTGGGGAGAGTTACAGGGCGTTCCGGATACGACCCCCTGCTCCGTACGGGGCGGCTTCTCAGCGTGGGAGCGGATCTTCTCGCCTTGGGCTTTCTGGGGATTCTCGCTCTTCTGCTCCTTCCGGGAGATCCGGAACAGAGACGCCGGGGGGCCCTCTTTGCCATGCTCTTCTACGCCGTGGCTCCCCTGCCGGTGCAGCTCTCCCACTTCTTTACGGCGGATCCCTTTCAGAACTCCCTCTCTCTGGGGGCTCTGGTGCTGGTGCTGCTCTCTCGAAAATATCCCTCCATCAGCCTTCCAGGAATAGCTCTCGGGGGGCTCTGCATGGGGTTTGCCGTGGCGTGCAAGATCACCGGGGGGGCACTTCTGCCCCTGTTGCTGCTCTTTCTGCTTCTTCCGGTGCAGGGGGTTGAAAAACCCCTTTCCCTGGGAAGGCGCCTGGGAGAGGGAATTCTCTTTCTTCTCGCCGGCTATCTCGGAGTGCGTCTGGGGAGCCCCTTTTACTTCGCCTCCCCAAATCTTCTGGACCCCCGGATCTCTCCGGTTTTCCTGAAGCACTTTCGGGAGATGCTGTACTGGCACTCGGGAAAGGCCTGGTTCCCCCCCTCTCTGCAATGGCATGGAGCCTCCCCCTGGCATATGGGAGAGCAGCTTCTCAGGTACGGTCTGGGGCTCCCTCTGGGGATCTTCTCTCTCGGAGGAACTCTTCTTCTCGGTAAAGCCTGGCTCGCAAAGTTACGGCATCAGGGGCTCTCTCTCTTTACCGCCGCGGGGCCTCTGCTGCTACTCTGGGGAATAGCCCTCTTTACCTACCACTCTCTGGAGTTCACCAAGTACATGCGCTACGTCCTCTTCGCCTATCCTCTTCTGGCCCTGGGGGGAGGGTACGCTTTTGCATATCTGGAAAGGGCGATTCATGAATCGCCCCTACTTCCGGGAATCTGGGGGAGAATCGCTCTCGGGGGATTGTTGATAGTGCTGCTTCTCTGGCCTCTAGCCTTCGTGCAGATCTACAGCCGGGAACACTCCCGGGTAACCGCGTCAAAGTGGCTTCTGGAAACCATCCCCCCGGGAGCAAAGATTACCTACGAGATCTGGGACGACTCCCTCCCCCTGCGGATTGCCCATATGCCCTGGAAGAACCCGAAATTTCTGGGGCTTCCGGTCTTTGATCATGACAAGAGCAGCGTCAAATGGCAAGAGATAAGGACACATCTCGCCCAGGCGGACTATGTGGTGCTCTCCAGCGGCCGGGGGTACGAGAGCGTAGCCAGGGTGCCGGAGCAGTATCCCCGGATGAACCGATTCTACGAAAAGCTCTTCGCCGGGGAACTCCCCTTTCGAAAGGTGCGTACCTTCAGCTCCTTTCCCCGGCTTGAGCTGGGGCCCTGGAGTCTGGAGTTCGATGACTCCAGGGCGGAGGAATCCTTCCGGGTCTACGACCACCCTGTGGTGCATATCTTCGAACGAACCGGCCCCCTCTCGGGGGATCTGTACTGAAAAGCTGACCATAGGAGAATAGGAACGAAGAACATTTCAGAAAGCGCACTACCCCTCATGGGTTACCCAGAAAAGGTGAAAGCCCCAGATCTTTTTGAGCTGGGGCTTTGCTATCACTTGGCACCCCCAAGACCGGTTCGAAGATCTAACCTGGGGCTTAGACCGGTTTCCCTTGGCTGGGCATAAAAAAAACGCCGTTCTAAGGATTTTGTTACTCCCTGAACGGCGTTGTTCTGAGCTATGGTGCCGGGGACGAGACTTGAACTCGTACGGGTTACCCCACACGCCCCTCAAACGTGCGTGTCTGGATTAAACGCTCCAGACCTCAACTTTCCCCAGTAATGGCAAGAGCTTGATCTCCTTTTTGGCGGCTCGGAAAAATTTAGACCCACACGATTTGCTTTTTTTCGAGAGGAGGAACGGCTTAATTATGCCCGCAAAAGTGCTGCGATTTAAGGAAGAGGATGCGCTCTCACTAGAAGCTGCCAAGGAAAAATACTTACTGTTCAAACGTGCTCAAGGATTACGCCCCACCACGGTACGGGGCCACCATGATGTGGTGCAATGCTTCTACAATCGACACCCCGAAGCCTGGGAAGAAAAGAATCTCGAAACTGCCCTCTACACGTTCATGGGAGAAGAGATCGCACCTGCCACGTTCAATATCAGACGAAACTATCTCCGTCAGTTTTTCGAGTGGTGCATCTCCCAGGGGCTGATTACCTGCAACCCCATGGAAGGAATTGCCAAAAGAAGGGACAACGGAAGGGTGGCGGTAATCTCGGAGGAGACGGTACGCCAATTGATAGCCCTGCCGGATCAATCCACCTTTTCGGGCTTGCGGGATTACTGCCTCCTGATGGTCACTCTTGATTCAGGCATACGCCCCGCAGAAGCGTTCCGGCTCGCTCCGGCTGATTTCAAGTCTGCATCGATGGAGCTGCACATACGCAATGAGAACGCCAAAACAGGAACCGCCCGGATTCTTCCTTTGGCACACGCTACGGTGAAGGCTCTGCAAAAACTCGGTGAGGTGCGCCCTGCCAAAAGTAAGGTGCTGTTCCCCACCTATGAGGGTACGCCCATGAACCGGCATTCCTGGAACGATAGGCTTGAAAAGTATTCTGTCGCCCTGGGAGAAAAGGTGCGCCCTTATGATCTGAGACATACTTTTGCGGTGCTCTTCCTGCGGAACGGTGGTCACGCTTTCGCCCTCCAAAGAATTTTGGGCCATACGGATATGCAGATGACCAAAAGATATGTTCACCTGGCCCATGGGGATATCCAGGAACAGCACCTCCAGGCAAGCCCCGTTTCAAATATGTTCCCGAAGAAGAGCCGCATACGGAAGGTGCAGTTATGATTCTCCTGGGTGTTCGAAGGATGAGATCTGATAACCACCCTGCCCTCATCGATGCGGCCCGGGAACTGATGGCTTCGGGAGATGGGGTGAAAGTGGATCTAGTTTTGGAAGGGTGGTCAGGGCTGGCGGTGCTGATGCTTCCGGAAGGGGATGTGCATGTGTTGCCGGGCCCGGATGAGGGGATGGTGGAGTTTTGGTGTGGTGAAGGATCGGAGGAGTTCCGGGGATAGAGCCACCTCGCCCTCGAAGGAGGAAGGGTTGTCCAGTCGCCCTATGCTAAACATAGCCCTCGGGATGCTCCGGGGGCTTTTTCTTTGGCTCCCCGATTTTGGGGGCTGAGATTTTTTAATGGAACCAAAGGTGTTGTCATTTTTTGACAAAACCTTCAAATTGTTCGGCCCTTCCCTACAATTCCCCTCTTCGTGGGGGCTGAAACGCTGCAAATACCGACATTTCGCCGTAAAGGGCATTCAGAGCCTCTGTGCTACAATCGGGGCTCTGAGACGATAAAACACCCGTCTGCCAAAAAGAAAAGGGCTCTGCGGGGCTCTGGCGGGCTCCCTTTTGGCTCGAAAGTGGATCTACCCACGAGAGGAGGAGCTTACCACCACCCGCCCCGCACAAAGTCCCTCCGGCCGTCATAATCGTCGGATTTCCAGTCTCGGAGGAGGAAGGGCCGCCGCTCATTTCGGTATCGCTCCACACCCTCCTGGAGAATCTGTGCCGCTCGGTCAGCTGGAACCTCTCGGGCTTGATAGAGCACCTTCCCTTTCGTGGGCTCCACCTGGGGGCTCTGCTCTCCCCTGGCTGCCTTCGCCTCTCGGTGAGCAACCCTCAACCCTTCGGACAATGCTTCACGGTATGAGGGATATTCCTCTCGGTGTTCCCTGGCGTAGCGGTGCGCTTCAGACATAACGTTCATGGTGACGCTCCTTTCTCGTGGTGGGATTGCCCCCAGACTAGCACGTTTTCCCTGATGGTGCAGAAGGTTCCTTTCCCCTCGAGGGGGAAGGGGGGTTTGTGGGTGGTGGCGTTAACCTGGTGGTGCTTATCAGTTCCTGATATTCTCTGCGGTGGCTGATACGGGGCTGTTAATCTGGTGGTGCTTGTTAGTTTCTAACACTTCCGAAGAGATTTGAGCTATCCGGCTCCTCGACACCTCCACGGCCTTGTCGAGGTCTTTTTGGAGGCGTTCTATTTCGGCGGTAGGGGATATAGCGTTAACGTTTTTTTCAGTCCGGTTTCCGGACTCATGCGAACAGCCAAAAGCCCCCCGAAGAGGAGGGCTTTGTCTGGGTGTGGTGGCTATGCTTTCTGGCTCTTCGCCCATCCTTGAGGAACTGCGGTAAAGATTCCTTGGACGAAAAGCATATACACCCCTGTCTCCCGGTTCCGAACCAGGGAGCCGGACACCTGCCCGTTCGGGTGGTCAGCCCAGGGGACAACGCCCTCCCATGACGGGAAATTTTGCAACCCCTGATAGCCGATGAGCCGCCCTATGTGCTTGTTGGTTTCCTTTCGAACTGCCTCCACTCTGTTCTTCATGCTACCGCCTCCTCTGATTTTTCAATGCCCTCAAAAACAGCCAAAAAAGTATTCCCGCCGTGACGCTGTGCTGAATCTGGCAAGCCCTCCTGATGGTCACTGCCCCGTCCTCTCTTTGGCAAGCTCCTGCCATTCCAAGGTGGCGACAACTCCGGTGCCGATTGCGAAAACGGTGAAGGCGCAGAAGAGAATGAACATTATTCTGCCTCCTTGGAACAGCGCACATTCTCCATGATGGCCTCCATGTCCCGATCCGCTGTAACGATAAAGGTGTGCATCATGCCCCGGAAGGCCAGCTCTTTACGCTTGTTGTCTTCCATATCGGCGTATCCGTGAGCCTCCACCGCCTGGGTCAGCATGATGCGAATGTCCGTGAGGCGTTCGAACAGCTCTGGTGCGATTGTGTATTCCGTGATATTCTTCTGCATGACATTGACCTCCGTCTGTGTCTGTGAGGGGAGCCTTTCCATTTCGTGGTGGGGGGCTCCCTTCTTTTGGCTAAAAATCCTCGCTTTGTAGCTTGGTGCTATGGTTGTCTAGGAACTCCTGAATATCACTTTCCCGGATTCTCCAGATGCGCCCGCCTATCTTCGAACCTCTGATCTTCCCGGCCCTGAGCCAACGCCTTAACGCATCTGGGGTTATGCTCAACCTGGCCGCCGCCTCTTCAATGGTGTAGATCTCCTCCGGCATGTGCCACCTCCTCTCCTGCCTATCCATTCTGGAGCACATCCCAGATACCTATCTCCAGTTCCCTGTGGACCCTACCGCTCTCTATAGCCGCCTCGATGGTGGCCCTGGCTTCCTGCCATTCCTCGGGGAGCTCTCGGAGGAACCACACCTTCAAGCCCCGGAAAATCCGCTGCACCGGTATCTCTACCTCGAAAAGGGGAGTCCCTTCATGGGCCGGGATGAACAATCCGTGCTCCTCTGCTGAGTGCTCGGGGCCTTCAAAGATCACTTGCCCCATAACCTCCTCCGCTGATTCCCTGATCCACCGGGTGAGCCCCTTCGCAGAATCCCAGTGCAGTTCCAAGAGCTCTTCCCACCCCTGGGGGGTTTCGCCTATGGTGGCCATGTCCTGCTCGGTGATGGTTATCTTCATCGGGGGCTCCTCCTCTCTTGATAAGATGGCTCTATTGTAGTAGGATTCTACGGTGTTGTCAATATCTTTTATGCTGTAAAGAATACGCTTAATAATCCCAT
>NPIG01000186.1_pt1 | contig 67121 bp, 52 predicted proteins | sample 8637441 | NCBI WGS metagenome assembly NPIG01 (sample SAMN07420675, study PRJNA396082) | bioreactor metagenome | isolation source: sample BR6 brine-fed electro-methanogenic bioreactor BR | place: Japan: Kochi | collected 2016-06-14
GCGTGAGGCGGTCGAGTAACGCCGCGGTGAGTGAAATATCCTGGAAGACTTCCGTCCAGCGGCTGAATTCCAGGTTTGTGGTAACCAGGACACTCCCCCTTTCATAGCGTTCTGAGAAGAACTGGAAAAGCATGGGACCCCCGGGGCCGAGGCCTATGTAGCCCAGTTCGTCCAGGATTACGAGGTCAAACTTCTCGTAGGATTTCAGTGCCTTGGGAAGCCTGTGCTCGTCCTGAGCGGCGAGAAGCTCCTGGGCGAGACTGACGGCGGTGGTAAAGCGCACGGTCTGTCCCGAGGCGATTACCGAGAGCCCCAGGGCGAGGGCGATGTGGCTCTTCCCGGTTCCCGACTGGCCAAGGCAGATGATGTTTTCTTTTTTACGGACGAAGTCCCCTGTGGCAAGTTCCAGGATCTTTGCCTTTGGCAGCTCAGGAATGCGTTTGAAATCGAAGCTTTCCAGGCTTTTGGTCTGGGGAAACCGAGCTCGGCGAAGCAGCGCTTTCATGCGTCTTTCGGTACGGGCTTCCACCTCTCGTGTGAGGCAGGCGAGAAGGTACTCCTCGGGGCTTCGGTGGTGTTCTGCCGCCTCCTCTGCGAGGTGACGGTAGGATTGCTCCACTGCGGCAAGCCGGAGTTCTCTGCAGGCAAGCTCTATGGAGGCCTGAAGCATTCCCTTGTGGGTGGTTTTCATGATCTGTCTCCCTTCAGGAGTAGAAGCTGCCGAGGCTATCGTAGATGGTAAGCTCCGGAGGAGGGATTCGGTACCCCTCAAGGGCGGGGGGTGCTTCAACCCGGGGGATCTCCTTTTCCCCCCTGCGGTTGAGAAGAACCTGGCGAACCGTGGCGGTTTGGAGAGAGCGAAGGGAAAGAGCTTCCGTGAGAGCGGTGGTCACCTCTTCCAGGGGATACTCCTTGAGAAGGAGCAGTATGGATGCAAATTCCCGATATCCTTCGGGATCCTGATCCAGAAGTTCTCTCGCTTGGTTCCAGGGACCCTGGAGTTCCCGAACTACTGCGGCATTACGTACCGCCCGCTTTTTCTCCTCAAAGAGGGGAATGTAGTGGGAGATCTCCAGGATCCGCTGTCCCTTTTCCCTGCAACGGGGATGATCCGCCAGAAGTTCCCCTTTCAGGGAGATTCGTATCCTGTCCGGGCTGGCGCTGAGAGTTACCCGAGTTCCCCGGTGTCCTTCGGGAACGGAGTAGAAGTTGCAGTCGTAGCGGACGAGGTTTTGCGAGGAGACCTTCGCGAGGGTTACCCGAAAGGCGGAAAAGGGTGCCTCCGGCAGAGGCTTCAGGGCTTGGCGCTCTTCCTCCCATTTCTCTCCCCTTTTCGTCCTCTCCCGGATGCACCAGGAGAGGAGATGTTCGTTCAGGGTTTCAAGGTTCGGATACTCCTTTACGGGAACCAGGGCATTCCTTCGAACATACCCCACGAGGTTTTCCACCGCTCCCTTCTCGTTTCCCTTGCGAACACCGCAGAAAACGGAGTCGAAGAGATAGTGGGTTCTCAAGGAGGAGAAGAGGTCATGCTCCACCCGATAAGGCCCCGAGAGCACCTTGATAACTGCGCTACGGAGATTGTCGTACCAGCATTCCCGGGGAATGCCTCCGAAGTATTCGAAAGCCTTGAGGTGTCCTTCGAGGAAATCCTCAAGCTTCTCTCCCGGATAGGCACGCACGAAGGGGGTGCCGCTGGAACGGAGGCGCATGCAAAAGAGGTGCACCTTCTTCCGCTTACCCTCCATCTCCACGAAAGCCTCTCCCCAGTCTACCTGGGCCTGTTCTCCCGGAGAGGCTGCAAGGGGGACGAACCCCCGGGGGTTTCCGGATACGGTGAGACGCATCCGGGCTACGGTCTTGCGTACCGTGGAGGAGGATCCGGAAAAACCGTATTCCTCCACAAGCCTTTGGTAGATCCGCTCCGCCGTGTGTCGCTGCTTGGGAGGAGCCTTTTTGTCCTCCTTCAGCCAGGAGAGGATGATCTCCTTGTAGGGACCCATCACGGGGCAGGGGCGATCCTTTGTGAGGGTATACCCCGGAACTGTGCTGCCCTGAGAGAGCATCTTGCGAATCGTTTTGCGGCTCATATGATATTCCCGGGCCAGTTGGCGGATGGAACAGTGTTTTTGTACGTGCCTCTTTATGATAATCTCTTGTGTGGCCATCCCGTGCATCTCCTTGTCCCCCTATGTGAAGAGTGGTGTCTTTCCATAGGGTTCAGTATAAGGTGAAACGCTACGGGGTGGTCCCCTTTTCGATTACTATTGAGGCCCTAAGTGGGTCCCTTTTATATTACCAAACACAGACATGCTCGGCCAATGGTACCGGTACCAGTCGAGTTCCATAGCAGGTCGCCAACTCTCAAGAACCGGATCGACTCATACTTCATTAAAGAAGCAGGATCAATATACCGCGCAGGCTCAAGGTCGAGTCCGTACCAGCGCACACATTTTTGAGAAATTACTTGATGCGTGGAAACATTTACGTATTTTGGCCCCTTGCCACGCTGAATATACGAGCAAATTTCCCCGAGCCTCACCCACTCCCACCCCGGCGGCAGATCATAGGGCACTTCCTCCGGCTTGATGTGCGGTAGGGGTTTGGGCTTTTTGATTTTACCTTCCTTCACCAGCCGCTTTTTTTCGGCTTCGATCTCCTTCAGCAGTTCCGAAGCGGGAGGATCCTTCGGATCCTGCTCCACCAGCTTGCCCTGCATGGCGAGGGTCAATATCAGCTCGCGCAGCCTGACAATGCCATCGGGGGCGGCAAAGACGGTGTCAAAGTGCTGTTCCAACAGGTTACGGGTAGCATCAGTCATGCCTTACCCCCGGTCCGTGGGGCCATCCCGCTACTCATGGCCTTCCTCCGGTTTCTGAATGTCCTCGATTTGCTTGAGCATCCGGTCAAAATCGCTTTCAAACAGCTGGTCCTGGACAATGCGGTATTTCTCAAATTCGCTTTCGGCGTGGGCCTTGGCGATCTCTGCCGTCACCTTGCCTGCATCCTGCAAAATTTCGCGGTCGGTGGCCGCGATGAAGCGGTTAAGGCGGGTTTCCCAGTCCTGCATGGTCATGGGCATCTTACGCAGGGCCATGTCTTCGGCCACATCCAGGTATGCGTCCACCAGCCTCACCAATTGTGCCATTTCATCTTCGCTCAGGTAGTTCTTGGCCACGCCGACATCGAACTTCTGGATTTTCCCGCTCGGGGCATCCTTCCAGCTGGTTAGGCCCATGTGCTGTTTTTTGGCATCGGCGCGATTAACAATAACTTCCGCAGCGGTCTGACCGTGGATGGCCCAATGCAGTTTGTTCTGCACGGTGGCGAAAAAGCGCTTGGTGGCCCCAGCCGTAACGTCGTAGTCGATAGCGGTGGCGTAAATGTCCGTGATTTTCTGGTAAAACTTGCGCTCGGAGAGACGGATCTCCCGGATGCGCTGCAATTGCTCTTCAAAGTACTGTTGAGTGAGGATGGAGCCGCCGCTTTTGATGCGCTCGTCATCCATAACGTAAGCCTTGACGGTGTACTCATCGATAATGGTGGTAGCCCACTTGCGAAACTGCACGGCCCGTTCGGAGTTGACCTTGTACCCCACGGCGATAATGGCTGGGAGCTTGTAGTGCTTGGTGTCATAGCTTTTTCCATCGGAGGCAGTTATCCGAAAATTTCGGATAACTGCCTCTTCCTCCAGCTCGCTGTCGTTGAATATTTTTTTCAAGTGATAGTTGACGGTACGCACATCCACGTCATAGAGCGTGGCCATCATCTTCTGGGTCAGCCAGATGCTTTCATCGGCATAGACTGCCTCAACGCCACCGCTGCCGCTGGCGGCGACAAAGGTAAGGTATTCCGCCGCGGAAGAGCGAAGAATGGAGACTTCCCTGCCCGCTTTTTTCTTCCTGTTCATGCCTCACCCTCCAAGCAAGTCGTCAACTCGGCTTTCAAGGCCCGTTGGGCCGCTTCGACCTGGAGGACGATCTGCCGGTATTCCGCCATCAGCTCTTCCGGATCGCGGTGGTTGACCTCCACCTTATAGGGGTTCTTGCAATCCAGATTGTAGTTGCGTTCCGCCAGTTCCTTGGCCGAGACCTTCCAGGCATGTTCGGTGGTCTTGCGCCCCTCGCGCCCGGCTCCACCCCACCAGGATTTTTCGAGATCGAATTCGGTAATGGTCAGGGGCTTGGAGCGGGAGTAGGACTTGTAGCCCTCGGGATACGGATGCTCGAAAAACCAGACCTCCCTGGTGGGACCGCTCTTCTCGAAAAAGAGGATATTGGTGGCGATGCCGGTGTAGGGGCTGAATACCCCCTTGGGAAGGCGCACGATGGTATGCAGATCGAACTCCTCCAGCAATTCACGCTTGAGGTTGGTTTTGGTGCCTTCGCCGAAGAGAAAACCATCGGGAAGCACCACCGCGGCCTTACCGGTATCGTGTTTCAAGAGGTGCATGATCAGCGCCATGAAGAGGTCCGCAGTCTCGCGGGTCTGGTATTTACGCGGAAAGTTGTTCTCGATGCCGTCCTCTTCCATGCCGCCAAAGGGCGGATTGGTGATGATCAGATCCACCCTGTCTCGGGGACCGTAATCCTTGAGCGGTCGGCTCAGGGTGTTGTCGTGCCGGACGTTGGTGGGCACATCGATGCCATGCAGCATCATGTTTGTCATGGCCAGCATGTGCGGCAGGGGTTTTTTCTCCACGCCATGGACACACTCTTGGAGTCGCTTGCGGTCATCAGCGGTTTTGACCTGCTTGTTCAGGTGCTCGATGACGCAGGTAAGAAAACCGCCGGTACCGCAGGCCGGATCGAGAATGATTTGCCCGAGCTGGGGGTCAAGCATGTCCACCATGAACTGGGTGACGGCACGAGGAGTATAGTATTCGCCGGCGTTGCCGGCTGATTGCAGGTCGGAAAGGATTTTTTCGTAAATATCGTTGAACAGGTGGCGATCCCCGGATTTATTGAAATCCACATCCTCTTGGATGGTGTTAATCACCTGACGCAAAAGGTGGCCGGACTTCATGTAGTTGTAAGCATCCTCGAAGACTGAGCCGATCACTTTGCCCTGCGGCGAGACACCGGCGGTGGTGGCAAGGTTCTTGAGCGCCGGGAAGAGATCGTTGTTCACGAAGTCGATCAGCTCCTCGCCGGTCATCCCCTCGGGGTTCCTAGCCCAGCTGGACCAGCGGAAACGGTCGGGCAGCGGCGATTTGTAGCCGGATACGGTGAGCTGCCACTCCTGCTCCTTGTCGTCGAAGATCTTCAGGAAAATCAGCCAGACCATCTGGCTTATGCGCTGAGCATCGCCATCGACCCCCACATCCTTGCGCATGATGTCCTGAATGGTTTTAATCAGGGTGGTTAGTGACATAGCGGCTTTATCTCCCGTTCTTTTTGTCAGGCTCCATAGAGGGCCTGTTCCAGTTCGTTGACAGCCTGTTGATACTGATCCGGCCCACCAAAGGCGCGGATGATTTCCATGGGAGTACCGAATTCGGTAAAAGGTACGATGGTGAGAATCTGCGTCTCTTCGATGTGGACCACACCTTCATCGACATATTTGTCGAGCAGGGCTTCCAGCACGCGCCGGGCCTCCTCTCCATATCGGGCAAAGTAGTTACGTTTCTTTACCTGTTCCGCCCGTTCCTTGCGGGTGAGAGGCGGCATATCCCAAGCCACATGGCAGACCAGATCGAAGGGATCGAATTTTTTACCGGACTGTCGCCCGATCTCATCAGCAAGGGCGTCGAAGAACACACCCTGTTCTGCTAGTTCATCGATGACGGCTTGCTTCTTCTCGGTGCTACTCCAGTGGCGGAGAAAATCGTCAAGGGAGGCGTATTCCCTGGCCAGGGCCTTGCGGGTGTAATCCTTGAGGGATTCGGTGATCAGTTTACCCTTGGCATCAAAGTACTGGACACGTTCGGCGGCAACCTTAACCTCGACATTGCCCACGATGTAACGGCGAACGCCGCCGCCGTTCCCCCCTGGTCTGGGTCTGGCCACATGGATTCCCCCAGGGTCTTCTCCGGGTTCCGGGTAGGTGTTGCCACCGCCATCTTCGGCGTCAGGGGGCATGTCCGGCGGCACCGGTGACTCATCCCCTTTGGGTTCGTAGATCTGCACCGGATCACCGTCAAAATCGGGGTCCGCAAAGAGTTCGGTAGCCTTTTTGAAATCCATGATGGTGAAGTAGTACTTGCCGCAATCTTCGTTGATGCGGGTACCACGCCCGATGATCTGCTTGAACTCAGTCATGGACTGGATACGTTGATCGAGCACGATGAGTTTGCAGGTCTGCGCATCCACACCGGTGCTCATCAGCTTGGAGGTGGTAGCAATAACGGGGTATGTACTTTCCGGGAAAATAAAGTTGTCGAGTTCCGCCTTGCCTTCCTCGTTGTCACCGGTAATACGCATGACGTATTTGCTATTCTGCGCCACCAGGTCGGCGTTTTCATTGACCAGAGCCTGGCGCATCCGCTCGGCATGATCGATGTTTTCGCAGAAGACAATGGCTTTATCAAAACGGTTGGTCTCCTTGAGAAACTGGGTGATCTTTTTGGCCACCAACCGGGTGCGCCGTTCAAGGACCAGGGTTTTGTCGAAATCCCTCTGGTTGTAAATGCGATCCTCAATTTCGTTGCCGTACTTGTCGAGCATGCCCTTGTCGGGCCGCCAACCAGCTAGATCCCGGTCGAAATCGATGCGCACCACCTTGTAGGGGGCGAGAAAACCATCGTCGATTCCCTGTCGAAGGCTGTAGGTATAAATAGGATCTCCAAAGTAGTCGATGTTGGAGACTCCTTTGGTCTCTTTGGGGGTGGCGGTAAGGCCGATCTGGGTGGCGGAGGTGAAATATTCGAGGATTTCTCGCCAGGCCGAATCGGCAGCAGCACTGCCCCGATGACATTCATCGATAATGATGAGGTCGAAAAAATCAGGGCTGAACTGCCGATAGATGTTTTTCTCTTCTTCGTTGCCGGTAACGGCCTGATAGAGCGAAAGATAAATTTCGTAGGACTTGTTGACCTGCCGTTTCTGGATCTTGGTCATGGCAGAACCAAAGGGTTTGAAATCGTTGGTCATTGTCTGGTCTACCAAGATATTACGGTCCGCAAGAAAAAGGATGCGTTTTTTCGCCTTGGACTTCCACAGCCGCCAGATGATCTGGAAGGCGGTAAAAGTCTTGCCGGTACCGGTGGCCATTACCAGCAAAATACGATTTTGCCCCCGGGCTATGGCCTCAATGGTTTTATTGATGGCCAGCAACTGGTAATAACGCGGATTTTTATCACTGCCGTCGCTGAAATAATCCTGCGTAACCAGTGCATTCTGCTGAGCATCCAGGCCACGGTGCTGTGCCCACCATTGCCACAGCGTTTCCGCAGCAGGGAATTCGTGGAGGGCAAGCTCACGCTCCACAATACCGCCTGAAGCAATCTTGTTGTGAAACAAAAAACCATCGCCGTTGGAGCTGAAGACAAAGGGCACTTGCAGCATATCGGCATAGCCCAACGCCTGTTGCATACCATCGCCCACAGTGTGGCTGTTGTCCTTGGCTTCGATAATGGCAATGGGAATATTGGGCTTGTAAAACAGGACATAATCGGCACGTTTGTGCTTGGCGCGGGTATGCAGCTTACCACGCACAATGACACGTCCCTTGGTGAGAGAGTATTCCTCCCTAATCTGGGTCGTGATATCCCAGCCCACCTTCTCCAAGGCAGGGGTAATATATTTTGTGCAAATATCGCGCTCGGAAAGTTGTTTTTTGTTCATCAGGCCCCCCGGCTCTTTCATCCGCAGCGGAAATCAGTAGAAAAACTAATGCGCTCCGAACGCTTGGTTCCTTGAAGTTACAAGAAAGGTACCATAGAATGCCCTCTTTGTGAAGATAGAGTCAATCAGAACATTGGGCATAATGGTTTCCGCTTACAGCATACTCTCCCGATATTCCAAAAGCTACATCCTCCTCGAATCATACCCCCACTGCAGCAGGGCCTGGCGCTGCCGGGGGCGGCAGCCCAGGTCTCCCGGAAGACAGTACTTTTGCAGCTGTCCTGCGTGCCGCCGAAAGGCCCGCCAGCGCTTGATCTGCCGATCATCGTCGGGGCAGCGTCTCCCCATATAGTAGCGGCAGTACCACTGAAACCACCCCCGGGGATCTTCGGGGTAGATCCACCCCTTCTCCTGCCAATAGGAAAGGGGTTTTGAGGCGCTTATTCCGAAATAGTTCATCTTTGGGTCATGCCTCCGGGGGGAGAGCCTGGCCTGGGCGAACCACTCCGGGGGGAACTCTGCGGTGCAGTCCGTCATGTATTTGCCTCCGAAGACCCCCAGGGCGAGCATCTCCTGAGGGGTGAGTTCGGGGCAAAAATCCGGGGAGAAGTTCTCCCCCACGGGCTCCGTTCGATAGTATACGTATCCCTGCTGCATGCCATCATGCACCTCCACACGTACCGGCTGCATGGGTGCCTCCCTCCTCTTTCTCTATCCCCATCATATATTCACCAAATTCTCATCATGTTTTCTCAGCCCCGAAATCGCTGGTGCACCTGGAGGAAACGAAGGCCTTCCTCAGGAAGGTTCCACCTTTTCCTGAATCCGAGAGCGCACATTGGCGGCAAGCTCTTCGTAGGAGAGATCCTCCGGCATCACCGGGGGAAGAACGGTTACCCGGATCTCCTGCCGAAACTTGGGCATCCGCTCCCCCCGGGGGAGTGCCTGGTAGGTTCCCTCCAACGCCACGGGCACCAGGGGAATCTGCAGCTCCCTGCCGAGAATGGCAAAGGTTTTTTTAAAGGGCATCATTTTGCCGTCCCGAGTCACCCCTCCTTCGGGAAAGATGATCAGGGAGTCTCCCCTTTGGAGCGCTGCGGCGAGCTTTTGCAGGGAGAGCTTCAGATTCCGGTTGATATCCACCAGGATCACCCTGTGCCGAGCCATAAATCTGCGCTGCCATCCCTTTTGGAAGGTCTGCTCCGAGGCGTAGAAGTAGAGCTCCCGGGCTGCCCAAAGGGGGAGCGAGGTTCCCGCCGCCAGGCCGTCGAGATAGCTCTGGTGATTCGCCACCAGCAGAAAGGGATGCTCCGGAAGGTTCTCCTCTCCGGTTACGGTTATGCGGAAGTAGCAGCGGAGCAGAAATCGGAAGAGCTTTCCCAGAGGAATATGAAGCGGGGATGTCCGGGGAAGCTCCAGATCTTCCGAGGCCCGGAGGATGGCTCCCCAATCGACCTGCTCCTCCTCCATCTTCACCTTTTCCCGCTCCACGTAGGCCGCCATCTCCCCCAGGGTGCTGTACCGAAGCAGCTCCTCATCTCCCATCTTCACACCGAAGGAAGCCCCAAGGTAGGTAGCCAGAGCCACCTTATCCAGGGAATCCATGCCGAGATCGATCTCCAGATGCGCCTCGGGAAAGAGGGGCCTATCCGTCTGCTTCTCCAGAAAGCCCTTGATTCCCAGATAGACCGGGGTCTCCGGCTCCGGAGTGCTTTCCCTGGGGGTATCGGGTTTGGCGATACGCTCCGGGAGCAGAAAACGCCGGATCTTGCCGAGCCGTGTTTTGGGAAGCTCCTCCTTTACCAGAGTGAAGCTCATGATCTTCTTGGAGGGGGCGGCGGTCTGGTTGTACTCCCCTATGACCTCCCAGCGAAAATACTCCTCCACCGCATGAACCCCTTTTTCCGCCAGGGCTGCAAAATCCGGAAGAATCACCGCATGCAGTGCCTCCTCATGGAGGCAGATCCCTATCCCTTTCACCGCATCAAATCCTCCGAGAATTTTGGTTTCCATCTCCTCGGGGTTGATGTTCTTTCCGTTGGGGAGTACCAGAATATCCTTCTTGCGTCCGGTGACGAAGAGAAAACCCTCCGAATCCACATATCCCAGATCCCCCGTGTGGAGCCACCCCTCCCGGATCACTGCGGCGGTCTCCTCGGGCCTGTTGTAGTACCCCTGCATCACATTGCTCCCCCGCACGAGAATCTCTCCATCCTGAATCCGCACTTCGTTCACCGGAGAGATCTGACCGCTGGCCCCTATGCGAAGGGTTCCGGGGCGGGTGAAGGAGATGAGAGGGGCGGTTTCAGTCATGCCGTACCCTGTGAGCAGATCGAACCCCAGGGCCTTGAAATCTCTCGCCACATCATCATCCAGAGGAGCCCCGCCGCAGATGAGGTACCGGATCTTGCCTCCGAAGCGCTGATGCACCTTTCGAAAGAGCAGCTTCGAGAGAAGAGGGCTCTTTGCTCGCCTGGCCAGGGAAAAGAGCACCCGGGGAAGAAAAGCCCCCTGAATCTTCTGCCGTAGCCCCTTCATGATGAGGGAGAAGAGACGGGGCACCCCCACCATCACCGTAACCCCGTGCCGCTGGGGGGTCTCCAGAATATCCCCCGAGGCCATGGAGGGGGAGAAGACGCAGGCTCCCCCCGCCGCAAGGGGGGCGATGATGGTGCCTCCCAGAGGGAGGACATGATGTATGGGGAGAAGCACCAAAGCCCTAGTCTCCGGGGTGAAGAGCGGCACCTCCCGGGTTACCGCCCGGGCGTTGGCCTGCATGTTGCGGAAGGAGAGCATGGCTCCCTTCGGGCTTCCGGTGGTGCCGGAGGTATAGATGATGAGGGCCGTCTCATCCAGATCCCGTTGCAGCGCTTTCACATCCTGCGCCACGGGGGGAAACTCCCGGGGGCACTCTTCGAAGACATGTATGGCCGGGGGATGCGGCAGGGAATCCAGAGCTTTGCGAATCTCCGGCAATGTCTGCCGGGAGCAGAAGAGCAGCTCGGGCTCACAATCCCGGAGGATATAGGCGATCTCATCCGGGGGCGCCACAGAGTCTATGGGAACCACCGTACACCCCCTCTGCCACCCCCCGTAGAGGGCAAAGAGCCACTCGGGGCGGTTTTCCGAGCAGATGGCCACCTTGCGGCACCCCGGAGGAAGAAGCGCCCCATAGGCGAAGAGAGCCTCAAAAAGCTCATGGTAGCTCAGAGCGGTATCCCCCAAGAGCAACGCCAGGGAGTTTCGCCGGCGCAGATACGTCATGCTACGAGAATCCTCCGGAGGAGCCGGTGCCCCGGACTCTCTCCCGGAAGGGGAAACATGCTTCATCATAACTCCCTCAACCTCCCTTCTGTTCCTGGAGCGGGTTGCTTCTGCCGCACCCGCTTCCTTGCTCCTGTGGTCACCTCAAGAATAGCATATCCTCCCCTTTATGCCCCCCTTCGGAACTCTCTCGGGGAGTGTTATTATAGGAGGATCTTTTGTACCATACGAGAGGAGCCGTACCGTGCCATGACTATGACCATACTGCTTATTCTGTTCGGATTTCTTTTCGGGAGCGCCCTGGGATCCTTTCTCAACGTGGTGGCCCTCCGCACCGTCACGGGGACAGCCTGGTGGGGAAAGGAGCGTTCCCGCTGCCCCGAGTGTGGATCCACGCTGGAGCCCCGGGATCTTATCCCCCTGGTATCCTGGTTTTTCCTCCGGGGCAAGTGCCGTACCTGCGGCTTTGCCATCCCCTTTCTCTATCTGGCTGCGGAGATCGCCACGGGAACCGTCACGGCGGTGCTTCTCTGGCGGTGGGGAGTTCCTTTCGGGGTGCATACCCTTCTGGCTCTGGGGCTGGGGACCTTCATGCTTCTGAACTCCTTTACAGACCTCTACGAAGGCTATATCTACGACTACTTCGCTCTGGCTCCGGTGGTACTGGGGCTGGGGCTGCGGCTTTTCGGGGGCGTTTCGGGATTTCTGGACGGTCTGGGGGGAGCTGCTCTTGGGTATGGCGTTATCGCCGGGATTATCCTGCTTACCAAGGTGCTCATGAAGCAGGAGGGTATGGGGTGGGGGGATGCGCACCTCATGGCGGGAGCCGGGGCGGTACTGGGGTGGAAGTTCGTCTCTCTGGCCCTCTATCTGGGCTTTATGCTGGGGGGTATCGTCATCGTCCCCCTCTTCCTTCTGAAGAAGGTGCAGCGCAAGGATGCCATCCCTCTGGGGCCTTTTCTCGCTCTGGGAAGCATTCTCACTCTGGTGGCGGGGCCGCAGATTTTGGGGCTTCTTTATTTTTCCTCTTCCTGGCCCTGGTAGCAAAAGAGATGCTATACTCAGGAGCATCAGTTTTTTCCGAGATCTTTGCATAGATAAGGAGAGGATAGAGTAATGGGCTTAGATGAAAAATATCACAAGACCTTTCCCATCACCTGGGAGCAGCTTCATCGGGACTGCCGAGCCCTGGCCTGGCGGCTGGCAGATCTCCGATCCTGGAAAAAAATCATCGCCATCGCCCGGGGGGGGCTTATTCCGGCGGCCATCATCGCCCGGGAGCTGAACATACGCTACATGGATACGGTCTGCGTCTCAAGCTACAATCTTCGGGAGCAGGGGGAGCTGCAGATCCTGAAGCAGGTGGAGGCCTTCGAGGAAGAGAGCTCCGAAGAAATCCTTCTCATCGACGATCTGGTGGATACGGGAAAGACCGCCTCTCTGGTACGCAAGATGTTCCCCGGAGCCTACTTCGCCACGGTCTACGCCAAACCGGATGGCCGCCCTCTGGTGGATTCCTTCATCACCGAGGTGAGCCAGGATACCTGGATTCTCTTTCCCTGGGATGCGGAGACCAAGGTGCATTTCGTGCTCCCCATTGCGGAGAGCCGGAAGGATCTGGAAAGACCCTAGAAAAAACGGTTATACCGGGGAGCCCCTTGAGGCTCCCCGAGGCGTATTTACATTCAAGGAGGGATGTTGTCATGAAACGCACTGGTAATCGCATCTGCACCACCCTGGTCTGTCTGCTCTGGGTTCTCCAAAGCCCTCTCCACGCATGCACCACCATGCTGATCACCAAGGGGGCCACCGAGGACGGATCTGTTATCGTCTCACACTCCGACGATAACGACATGATGGATCAGCGGATTATCTACGTCCCTGCGGCGGATCACGCTCCGGGGAGCAGCAGGCCGGTCTATGTGGATGCCTGCGCCATGGGAGAATTTCCCGAGTACAATAGCTTTCTCTATCCCCGCTACGTGGGGAGCAGCCGGGGACCGGGGTATGAAAACCCCTCCCTCCCCCAGACGAAGCCCATCGGCTTCATCCCCCAGGTGCCCCACACCTACGCCTACTTCGACGGCAACTACGGCATCATGAACGAGCATCAGCTCATGTTCGGGGAGTGCACCGACGGCATTAAAAAACAGCTCCCCCCGGAGCGGGGAAAACGGATCTTCTACAGCGCCGAGCTTGCCCGGGTGGCGCTGGAACGCTGTACCACCGCCCGGGAGGCTATCACCCTTATCGGTGACCTTATCGAAACCTACGGCTATTACGGCACCGGAGAGACCCTCCCCGTGGGAGACACCGAAGAGGGATGGATTATCGAAATGGCCCCCTCCCCTACCGGCGAGGGAGGACTCTGGGTGGCAAAAAAAGTTCCCGACGGAGAGGTTTTCGTGGGGGCTAACGAGTTCCGCATCCGGGAGATCGACCCGGAGGATCCCGACATGATGTACTCCAAAAACCTGCATGACGAGGCCCGGGAAGCGGGATGGTGGCATCCCGAAGAGGGTAAGCTGGATTGGCTGAGAGCGGTAAGTAAAGGGGAGTACAACCACCCCTACTACTCTCTCCGGCGGGTATGGCGGATTCAATCCCGGTTGGCCCCCTCGCTGAACTTGAGCCCCTGGGTGGAGGACGGTTTCACCAAGGCCTATCCCTTCTCGGTGAAACCCGATGAAAAACTCTCGGTACATGATGTGATGGCCCTGCACCGGGATCACTATGAGGGAACCCCCTTCGACATGACCAAAGGCATCGCTGCGGGCCCCTACGGCTATCCCAACCGCTACTACGGCCCCTATGAGGCCAAGGGAGATGTGGGAGATCCCGACAAAAAGCCCGAGGGCGCCTGGGAGCGGGCCATCTCGGTATCTTACTGCGGCTACGTCTTCGTGAACCAGGCCCGGGGATGGCTTCCGAACCCCATCGGTGGGATCATGTGGATGGGGCTGGATAAACCTTCGGAGACCTGCTTTATCCCCTTCTACGCCGGAGTCACCGCGCTTCCCAAGAGCTTCGAGGTGATGAACCCCGGAACCTTCAGCCGTGAGAGCGCCTGGTGGGCCTTCAACTTTGTGGCCAACTGGGCGGCCCTGAAGTACAGCTACATGATCAAAGACATTCAGGGAATGCAGCAGGCTCTGGAGCAGGAGCAGGCCCAGGCGCTGAAGGCTGTGGAAGCCGAAGCCATAAAACTCTATGAAGAAAACCCCGACGAAGCCCGGGCTTATCTCACCCAGTTCTGCCTTACCAATGCGGATCAGGTGGTGGAACGCTGGTGGGATTTCTCGGAAGAACTCATCGGCCGCTACAGCGACGGCTTTATCAACGCTCCGGGGCATATGGCCCAGGAGGTGGGCTACCCCGAAGAGTGGCGCAAGGCCGCGGGATGGTACGAAGGCCCCACCCGGTACGAGCCTCGGGGAGAGCAGAAGTAGCAACAGCCACCATGGTTACCATGGTGAAAATATCCTTACCGCTGCTTCGGGGGCTCCTTTACGGGAGGCGCCACCGCTCTGCAAAAGTGCTATAGTAATGCCATCTTTATTCTGGAGGTGGCATACATGAAACGTCGTTATACCTTGTGGTACAGCATTGCGGCCCTGGTGCTTCTGCTTCCCCTGGTCTGCTGGGGAAACAGCGCCGAAATAGGAGAGGCCCTCTTTGAGGAGTATACCCTGTTGAGGCAGGTTCCTCTGGCCTCACAGATGGGGGAACTCTCGGAGCCCGAGGCCTACGAGGCCCAGAAGGCCTTTGTGAACCAGTGGCTCAAGGCCGATGGGGTGGCGGGCTTCAAGGCGGGGTGCACCACCCAGGACTCTCAGAGTAAGTTTGGCCTCTCGGGCCCTGTGGCGGGAACGCTCTACCGGTCGGGGAAGTATTCGGGAAGTCCTGTGATTCTGGCCTCCCGGTTTACCAGACCCATGCTGGAATGTGAGATCGGGTTCTGGGTCTCCAAAAAAATCGACAAACCGATCTCCTCGGTGGCGAAACTCAAGAAATATATAGGCGCAGTGATGCCCGCCATCGAAATCCCCGTCCTCTACTTCACCGACCTCAAGGCGCTCAAAGGAGTGGACCTCATCGTGGGAAACGTGGGAGCCGCCGCCTTCATCGTGGGGCCCAAATCCCCGGTTGCCACCCCCATCAACGACATTACGGTCACCCTCTCCCGGGATGGGGAGGAGATCAACCGGGGTAAGGGCTCCGATGCCTTGGGGGATCAGTGGGAAGCCGCCCTGTGGCTGGTAAATCAAAGAATCTCCCAAGGGTGGATCATCCAGCCGGGACAGGTGCTCCTCACCGGAGCTTTGGGAAAGATGCTTCCCGCCAAGCCCGGAAGCTACACCGCAACCTACGGCGAGCTGGGAGAAATCTCCTTCCAGATTCGCTGATCCTCTTTTCTCAAAACACCAAGGGCCCGGGAAATATCCCCGGGCTCTTGATGTTTTCTGCACAAAGGACATTCTACCGAGTTATGGATGCCAGTTTTTTGAGTTCTCGATACACTTTTTCCAGATCTTTATGAATTTTTGAGAAATCTTCCGGAGATTCCACCGCATCAAGAGCCGCCGTGAGAGCTCCTCGTACCAAGCTGAACATGGGAGAAAAAATTGGAGGCTTTCCTTTTCCTCCCCGGAGCTTCTCGGATTCTTTGAGCATGACGGAAAGTGCCGTCTTGTATTCCTCAGGAACCGAATGCTCTTCTTCTGGAGCAGGAGAAACCTCTGGGGAATCCAGGGAAGTTATGATCTCATTCCGGTATTTTGCCTTGGTATAGATCTCCCTAAGCTCTTTTTTGAAACCTCCAAGAAAGCGAACCGGATAACAGGAAAAGAGCCCATCGTAGATAACAATCCCCTTAAAGGGCAAAAGAACACTTTTTGCGGCAATGGGAAGATATTCCGGGAAAAAAATTTCTTCGGGCTCATCTGTGAGCCCTACAACACCGTAGACCCCTTTCTCTCCCTCATGAATAAAAATAGCATGCTTTTTGAGAATCCGCTCAACATAAAAAGTACCAGAGACACAGTGCGTCCAACCGCTCACGATGGAACGTTCTTCTTCGTTCCACCCATAGGGATTTTTCTGCACGCATTCCTTGATGATATCTATTTCTTCACAGAAGATGTCCCGCACCTTTATCCGCTCTTCCGGCAAAGAAGCCTCCCAATAATCCTTATCTTCATCAAACTCCTCCGTCAATCCTTTTTTCTTAATTGTATAAAGATGCAGCTCTTTGAGAAGCTTCAGTACCAATGCCGCATCTTCAGGAGAAAGCACCATCACAAACCACCCCTTTCATCATGTCGCCTAACGAGAAGCTTTGTGGAACATCCCACAAGAGGGAGAGAAGGTCGAATTGCCGGATCAACTCATCTTCGATCCGGGAAACCACGTCGGGAAGTACGGGAAGGTTTCTGACCGTCTCGTTCAGGATGGCAGCTTGAGCCAGAAGCAGATCCACACGCTCTTTCCGGTACTCTTCGCTGAACCGGAATTTTCCCGCCTTGTGTGTCAGATGCTCCCGCATTATGCTACCTCTTTGCGACACATAAAATGTAACAGCAAAACCCTTTTACCACAACACTTTGTAACTATCCAGGCCGCTGCAAACAGGGGGTTGAAAAAAAGCTGGTAAAAAGCTATCCTACTGCCAATCTAAAAATCCTTATGAAGAGAATCTTTCCATCAAAATCGCATCAAAGGTGGCAAAACCAGAGATGGAGACAAACAGAAAACTAAGGGAAGGTGTTTTTATGGAAAAGAAACTCTGTGCAAGCGTGCTGGATACCATCGGCAACACTCCTCTGGTAGCCCTTGATCGCCTCACCGCACACCACGGCTGCTCCGGGCGGATTCTGGCGAAACTGGAGTTCTTCAACCCCGGATTGAGCAAGAAGGATCGGGTGGCTCTCTTCATGATCCGGGAATCCGAAGAGGCGGGGCTTCTACAGCCGGGGCAGACCGTGGTGGAACTCACCAGCGGCAACACCGGCACAGGGCTCGCCATTGTCTGCGCCCTCACGGGACACCCCTTCGTGGCGGTGATGTCGAGGGGGAACTCGGTGGAGCGCATGCGGATGATGCAGGCCCTGGGGGCGGAGGTGGTGCTGGTGGAGCAGGCTCCGGGGAGCGTGGAGGGGAAAATCTCCGGGACGGATCTCGACCTGGTGGAGGAGATGGCCCAGAAGGTGACCATGGAGCGACAGGCCTTCCGGAGCAATCAGTTTGTGCTAAAGGGAAACGTTCATTCCGAGGAATGCACGGGAAGGGAACTCTGGGAACAGTCCGGGGGTATTCTGGATGCTTTTGTAGACATGGCGGGGTCCGGAGGCTCCTTTACGGGGTGTGCCACCGCACTGAAGCGGGAGAATCCCAGCATCCGTTGCTATCTGGCGGAGCCCCGGGAGGCGGCATGGCTGGGGCCCACCCCCTACGGAAGCGGGAAACACAAGATTCAGGGGTGCGGCTACTCCCGGGATATGCCGCTTCTGGACCCTGCCCTGGTGCATCAGTACGTCACGGTCTCGGACGAAGCAGCGGTGCAGTGCGCCCGAGATCTGGCCAGGATAGAAGGGATTCTCGGAGGCTTCTCCTCCGGGGCCAACCTGGCGGCGGCGCTGGAACTTCTACGGGGCCCTGAAAAGGGAAACACCTTGGGGATACTGGTCTGCGATTCCGGAGCCAAATATCTGAGCACGGATCTCTTTCCCTAAAAACCTGGAAGGCTTTCAGGCTCTGGGAGAATGACTCACTCCAAGATGCTCTTTAAGGGCTGCCTGAAGAATCTGAGAATAGTTCACCCGTTTCTCCCGGGCAATCTCATCAAGCCAGAAGGGGATGGTGAGGGTTTTTTTCACCGAGCTACCCGCCACCTTTTCCCGGACAAGAGGCATCCAGGTCTCCACAAAGACCAGAGCCTGATTCTTCTCCAAAGGGACATCCGCTATTCTGGAGGGAGCGGGGATAGGATCTCCGTCTTCCTCCATACCAAAAATATGGAGCCCTAAAGCCTCTTTCGCCATCCTCATGGCCTCTTCTTCGCTCTTTCCACAGGAGACACACCCAGGGAAATCGGGAAAAACAATTCCGATATGTCCGTCTTCGTAAAAGTGAAAAATCGCCGGATATGTATAGCTATTCTGCATGACCATAACCTCCCGAACACTATAGTTTCAACCCCGCCTGCCTTTCGATACTCTTAAGCTCCGTGATTCGTAAATCTTTCCGAGGATGGGGCACCGTAACTTTGCCCTTTTTCTCAGGATGAACAAACTGGTGATGATCCCCGGCTATCCGTTTCAACTGCCAGCCGTTTTTCTCCAAAATCCGCATCACTTCTCGGGAAGAGTAGCTTTTCACAGCATTCCCTCTTTCTAAGGACACCACTATAGCACGTATTCTGAATACGTGCTATAGTCATCATTCCTCCATGCACTTTCAGAACGTGCCATGGCACACATTTTACCATGAAATAATGAGGCTCTCTCAGCCATACAACTCTGCACAAAGGGCCTCTCCCGAAGGAAAGGCCCTTTTGATTTCAGCTGTGGCAGGCTACACAACGACCATACAGATTAGGGTTTGATCAATTCGGGGTCATCCACCACGCCGAAGTGACGGAAGAGACCATCCTTTACCACCTGCACCTGCACGGGCTTTACCACTTCGCCGATCTCGTTGAAACCTCCCATAACGCCGGTAAGACCGTCATAGCCGGTCATGCTCGCTATGGCATCCCGCACGGCCTTTCCATCGGTGGTCCCCGCAGTCTCCATGGCGCTCACGATGATCATGAAGGCATCGTACGCCGAGGCTCCCACCATGTCGGGCTCGAAGCTGTGGCGCCCCCGGAACTCCTTCAGGAAGTTCTGCACCACCGGCCGGGGGTCATCCCGGTCAAAGTTGGTGACGATGTAGAACCCCTCCGCAGCCTCTCCGGCGATCTCAGCCAGTTTGGGAGAGTCTGCCCCCTCTTCACCGAGAATGAGGGATTCGATCCCCAGCTCCCGGGCCTGACGCAGCATGGGCCCCGTCTGGAAGTAATAACCGCTGGCAAAGATAACGTCGGGGTTCAGCTCCTTGATCTTCGAAAGGTAGGGCTTGAAATCCTTCTCCGAGAAGGGATAGGCCTGCTCACTCACAATTTCGAGATCCGGGGCGTAGTTCGCCGCATAGTCCTTAAAACCTGTTACCAGGGTGCGGCCGAAATCGTTATCGCTGGTAAGCAGTGCCACGGTCTTGGCTCCCAGAAGCTTGTGCGAGGCGTATCCCGCCGCCTTGCCCTCCACAAAACCGAGGAAACCGTTGCGGAAGCAGAAATCCCCCGCGGTGGTAACATCGGGATGAATGGCGTAGGCCGCCACGAGAGGAATTTCTTCCTCCTGGAAGATGGGAGCCACCGCCCGGGTGGGAAGGCTGTAGGAGCCCCCCACGAAGGCAGCAATCTTATCCTGCTCAATGAGCTTGTACGAAAGGGCCACTGCCTCCTTGGCATCTGCCCGGTCGTCGTAGTGGATGAGCTCCACCTTCTTCCCCAGCACCCCCCCCTGCTCGTTCACCTGATCCAGAGCGATCTGCACAGAGTAGAGGGCACTGGTGCCATCCGCCGCCGCAGGCCCCGTAAGAGGAACCAGAAGACCGATCTTCACCGTATCCTCCGCCCCCAGGGCGAGAGAGGCCACCAGAAGCACCGCACATAGTCCGAGAAGCATTACCTTAAATATCCGCATTTCCTTCCACCTCCGCATATAATATGGTGTTTCTTCTTCTCGAAGGAGAAACTCCTTTACAAACCTGTAAGAGCCCCCTCCGTTCACGCCTTTTTCTTAGGTAAAACCAAAAAACCTGATTACAGAAGGGGTTACAACCGTGGCTACAGCCCCAGATAGGCCTCCTGTACCTTGGGGTCCGCCAGCAGATCCCGGGCACTTCCCTCCAGCACCATGTGCCCCGTCTCCAGAACATAGCCCCGGTGGGATATGCCGAGTGAGGCCAGAGCGTTCTGCTCCACCAGCAGAATGGAGAGGCCGTGCTCCCGGTTCAGCATCTTGAGTACCTCGAAAACTTTATCCACCAGCACCGGCATGAGCCCCATGGAGACCTCGTCCACAAGAAGCAGCCGGGGTTCGGAGATCAGCGCCCGGGAGATGGCGAGCATCTGCTGCTCCCCTCCCGAGAGGGTGGCGGCGAGCTGGCTCTTGCGCTCCTCCAGCACCGGGAAGAGACCGTAAAGCCACCGGAGTTTTTCTCCGAAATCGATCTTTTTACGCACCCCGTAGGCCCCCGAGAGAAGGTTTTCATAGACTGAGAGCCGGGGAAAGACCCGGGCCCGCTCGGGGACGAAACGGATCCCTCTCCGAGCCCTCTGATGCACCGGAAGGGAGGCTATCTCCTCCCCCGCAAAGCGCAGCCTCCCGCTTCGGGAAGGAACCACCCCCATAAGGGCATTCAGAAGCGAGCTCTTCCCCGCCCCGTTGGCCCCGATCACCGAGACCAGCTCCCCTTCTTCAAGGGAGAGGGAAAGATTCTCCACCCCCCGGATATCACCGTAAAAGACGGAGAGATCGGAAATCTCAAGAAGCATGGGCGGAGCCCCCCTTTCCGAGATAGGCCTCGATAACCTGGGGATTCGAACGCACCTCTTCGGCGCTCCCCTGGGCGAGAAGCCTGCCGTGATCCAGCACCACCAGGCGATCCGAAAGCCCCATGGCCACCTTCATGTTGTGCTCAATGAGAAGCACCGCTATCCCCTTGCGCCGCACCTGCTCCACCAGCCGGGAGAGCAGAGAGATCTCCTCATGACGCAGCCCGGAGAAGGTCTCGTCCAGAAGCAGCAGTTTGGGCTCCAGCGCCAGAGCCCGGGCCAGCTCAAGACAGCGCTGGTTTCCCAGGGGGAGCTTTCCCGAGGGCATATCTGCCAGATGGGCTATCCCCACCTCTTCGAGCAGAGCCAGGGCCTTCTGCCGCACCCCGGGGGTCTTCCATCGGGCAAAGGAGGCAAAGACCCCGCTGTACCGGGAGAGCCCCAGCGCCACCATCACGTTCTCAAGCACCGAAAGAGAGGCAAAGGGCTTTACCACCTGAAAGGTACGCCCCACCCCCAGAGATGCCATGCGATGCGGGGGAAATCCCCCGGTGGAGACCCCTTGGAAGGAGATCTTTCCCAGCGTGGGGGTATAGACCCCGGAGATAAGGTTGAAGCAGGTGGTCTTTCCCGCCCCGTTGGGGCCGATGAGCCCCAGAATCTCCCCCCGGGAGAGAGAGAAGGAAACCTGATCCACCGCCTTGAGCCCTCCAAAGTGTTTGGAAACCCCCTCCAGCCGAAGCAGAAGATTATCCATGATGGACCTCCCTTCTTCGCCGGGAGAAGAGACGCCGCAAGAAACTCTCTTCCCCCAGAAGCCCCCCGGGCTGAAAACGGATCATGAGAAGCAGGATGGCGGCGTTCAGTAGCATGCGGTAATCCACCAGCGGACGGAACAGCTCCGGGAGCACCCCCAGAATAAGGGCTCCCAGCACGGGCCCCCAGAGGGTACCCATCCCCCCCAACACCACCATGGAGAGCATCATCACCGAAAGGGGAAAGCCGAAATCCGTGGCGCTGATAAAGCGCATCTGGTGAGCATAGAGAGCCCCTCCAAGCCCCGCCATGGCGGTGCCGATCACAAAGGCCACCAGCTTGAACCGCACCGGCGAGACCCCCATGCTGGAGGCGGCGGTCTCCTCCTCCCGGAGGGCGAAACAGGCCAGCCCCGCCCAGCTCTTGGTAAAGCGCCGGGAGATCAGCAGGGTAAGGGCAAGAAAAAAGAGACAGAGATAGAGAAAGTTCGCCCCCCGGAGCCGGGTGCCGAAAAAGTAGATGCTCGGAATCCCCCCGACCCCCAGGGCTCCCCCGAAGAAGGGGACGTAGAGAAAGATGGACTCCACGATAAAGTTGATGCCGATGGTGGTGATGGCGAGAAAATCCTCCCGAAGCCGCAGACTCGGCATCCCCAGCACAAGGCCGATGGAGGCGGTGATGAGAATCACCAGAGGGAGGGCCATCCAGAAGGTAAGCCCTCCCTTGGTGGTGAGAAGTGCCGAGGCATAGGCCCCGATGCCGAAAAATGCGGCGTGCCCCAGGGAAATCTGCCCCGCATACCCCACAATGACGTTCAGCCCGCAGGCCACCATGGCCTGAATGGCGATAAAGCTTAGAATAGTAATGGAATAGTCGCTCACGGTCTCCCCCTCCTTACCTGTTCCCCAGAAGACCGCCGGGGCGCCAGAGCAGCACGGCAATCATGGCGATAAAGGCGAGAGAATCCCTCGGAAGAGGAATGTTCGCATACCCGATGAGCAAGGTCTCCCCCACCCCGAGAAGCAGGGAGGCCAGCACCGCCCCGGGAAGAGAGCCCAGCCCCCCCACCACGATCAGGGCGAGACACTTATAGGCGGGCACCGCCCCCATGGTGGGATAAACCTGGTTGAAGTAGATCCCCACAAGAATTCCCGCCACCGCCGCCACGGCGGAACCGAGAACAAAGGTCATGCTGATCACCAGAGAGGTATTGATCCCCATGGCCCCCGCCACATCCCGATCCTGAGAGGTAGCTCGCATGGCAAGACCGAGTTCCGTCTTGGTAACGATGAACCAGAGGAGCAGAAGCACCACCCCGCTCACCACGTAGATGGAGAGAATTGCCGGAGAGATCACCACCCCCCGGAGGGTAACCCCCGAAAAGGGAAGCTCCGCAGGAAAGGAGAGAATATAGGGCCCTCCCACCAGGCGGAAGATCTCTTCCAGAGCGAGAAAGACCGCAATGCTTCCGATAAGAGGAACGAAGGGGGGATACTTGAGAAGGGGGGTGTAGATAAGCCGCTCAATGGCCACGCCAAGAAGACTGCAGAGCACCATGGCTCCCGCCACCGCAAGGAAAAGACTTCCCGTAAGGGAGTAGAGATAGAGCCCCGCATAGGCCCCGGCGGTGTAGACCCCCGCATGGGCCACGTGGAGAATCCGCAGAACCCCGTAAACCAGAGCCAGCCCCAGGGTGATAAGGGCGTAGATGGCCCCCATGGCAGCCCCGTTCAGCAGTTGCTCTAAGAAAAGCTGCATAGCATATTTCGACCTCCCGAGCAAACCAGAATGTGCTCCGCCGGAAAAAGCCCAGGCTCTCAGGTAAACCCTGCGCAAACCTCCAAAAACGGGAAAAGCCTCTTCACCACGGAATAAACCCTATTCTAGCACAACAGGAAAGAACCTGTCTAAAGAGTCTGAGGGAAAGCCTCCGGAAGGTTCATGAAGGTCCCCCCGAAAAAGCCTCGCAAAAGAGCCGGAAGGCGTGTAAAAACCCTCCGGCTCTTTTGAGCTCTCGCTTAAACTATTGTGGTTGTAGAAATCTAACGCTTGAAAGGCGAAGAAATCAGGCCACCAGCCCCGCAGCCTTCAAAGCCTCATCAATCCGGGGCTGATCGAATCCCACGATAAAGGTCTCGTTCACCTCAATCACCGGCACCCCTCGCTGCCCCGTACGGTTCACCATCTCCATGGCCATCTCCCGGTTGGCCCCCACGTCGATGTAATCGAACTCCACTCCAAGGCCTTCGAGGTACTGCTTGGCCTTCACACACCAAGGACAGGTTTTTGTGCTGTAAACACGTACGCTCATACAAAACACTCCTTTCGTTTTCATTCCACCAAGTCCCGAAAGAAAAAGCTTCCTCGGGAATTCCACTTCTTTCAGAAAACCCAAAAGGATCTGGAGAGATTCTTAAGAGGTTTTCTTTACTTTCTGCAGCCGATAATACCCCTAGTAGGTATATAAGGCAAGTGGGTAATTTTACGTATTCTCGCATTTACGGTTTTTCTCCGGAAGATGCCCCAGATTTTGCCTAAAAAACGTTTCCGGCCCCGACAGAAAGAGCCGTCGGGGCCGGAAACGTGTGTGTGTGTGTGGTGTGATGCTCTTCCTCATGCCGGGACATGCCCGCAGGAGGGAGAAGAGATAGCAAGGGATATCGGTAACGTACCTGCAGATCCTAGAGGCCGCAGGTATATGGCAAGATCCGGCAGTTCTACAGAAGCCTCACCGGAAACTCTATCAGTAGCAGTTCTCCATCCCCTTCTCCCGGGCCACGTCGGTCCAGCCAGGCACCGGGGGGAAGCAGCGATCTTCCGGAAGGCTTTCGATCTCCACGAAGACGGGCCCCGAAAGAGCGAAGGCTTTTTGTAAAATTTCCCGGGGGTTCTTTCCCTCTTTGACGCAAAAGGTAGTGAAGCCGAAGCCCCGGGCCACGGTGCAGTAATCCATCTCGGAGAAGTCCGTGGCAAAGAAGGAGTCCTCCCCTTCATAGGCATCGGTACCCCGAATCCATCCGAAGGAGCGGTTATGAAAGAGAATCACCGTAATGTCCGCCTTGTTCCGGGCGATGGTCTCAAGCTCTCCGGTGCAGAAACCCAGGCTTCCGTCTCCGGTGAGGTTGATCACCTTGCGCCCTCCCCCCGCCTTCCAGGCTCCCAGAGAGGCAGCGGTGGCGTATCCCAGAGCCCCCTGGGAGAAGTTGGAGATAAAGGAGCGCCCCGCTTCGGCAATCTTGAGAAACGCCGCAGGGTAGACCGCACTGATACCGGGGTCCGCCACGTAAAGCGCATCCGGGGGAGCGATCTCCTGAAGGGCCTCTACTATCTTTACGGGGTGCACCGTGGAGGAAAAGGCTTCCCGCCGTTGGGCACAGAGATTTTGGTACGCTTCCCGTTTCTGCCGGATATTTTCCCCCCAGCGTGCATTCTTGTGAATCTGCAAGGGCTCTTCCCGAAGGATCTCCAGCATACGCTGCAGGGTGGCTTTGAGATCTCCGAAGAGGGTTACCGCCTGGGGATAGTTGTTTCCCAGCTCTCCCTCGGAGGCGTCGATCTGCAGAAGAAACTGTTCGGTATTCCAAAGGGGCTTTTTCCATCCGTCAGTTCCCGCAGAATCAGTGCTGCATCCCAGAAAGAGGAGGGCCTCCGCCTCCGCCACCACACCATTAGAGAAACTGGTGCCCCCCCGGGCGCCGATGCACCCGAGAGAGAGAGGATGGATCTCTGCCATGCTCCCCTTGCCTCCGATGGTAGTCCCCACCCCGTAGCCCAGAAGCTCCGCCAGGGCCTGCACCTCTTGGTAAGCCCCGGAAAGATGCACCCCCTGACCGCAGAAGAGCACCCCCCGTCCCTTTCCCTGAAGCTCTCTCACCGCCTGCCGGATATCCCCATCCGCCGCCTGAGAGCGTTGTCCCGGATAGGTGGCAAAGGCCTTCTGGGCGTAGAGATCAGGGACCTCCAGATCCTCCTGAAAGATGTTCATGGGAAAGCGCATATGCACCGGCCCGGGCCGCCCGGTGGTGGCAAGCCGGAAGGCCCGGCGCACCAGAAAGGGAATATCCTGAGCCCGGCGGACTTCAAGGCTCTCCTTCACGAAGGGACCGAAGATGGCCTTGTGATCGCTTCCGGTGAGCATGTTTCTCTCACCGTAGTAGAGAGGGATATCCGAGGTAATAACGATGAGAGGGATGCAGGAATCCCGGGCCTCCATAACCCCGGGAAGCATATGGGGGGCCCCTACGCTGGGGCCCTCGCAAACCCCGGGACGCCCGGCAACCTTGGCGTAGGCTTCCGCCATGAACACCGAGTTGCGTTCATCCCGAACGAGAACATGCTCTATGTGAGGAAAGGTTTTCCACTCCCGATAGAGATCCAGAGTGGTTTCCCCGGGGAGGCCAAAAACTTTTTCCACCCCGTACTGTCGTAACATTTCAAGAAGGATCCGTCCCGCCTTCACGTCACACCACGTCTCCCTTCATCTGCCTTTCTTGGCAGATCACTCTTGAGCAGCCCAAGAGGCGGAATTCTCGTACTCCCCCCCCTCCACGCCATAAAGAGGGGAAACCCTGGGAAAAAAGGGGGTTTGAAAAGGGAAAAGCCTCGCTGCTGCTCATCATTGATGCGTGACACGCCGCATTCTCACATTTTTTTCCCTCTTTGTCAAATGCCTTTCCCCCTCTCCCAAAGCCTCAGGGGAGATCTTTTTTGTGGAAAAAGTGCAAAAAACCCGAAAAATCCCCTTCTTTACTGCTCTTACCCTTGACGGCCCCGGTAAGAACCTATAGCCTGTGAAAATAAGTTTCTCTTTTTCTATTTCTGCACATCCGGAAAGTGAGATCATCAAAATGCGACGAAAGCGAGAATCTCCGGATCAAAAAATTCTCTTTGCCCCTCCCCCCCAGGAAGATCCCCAGGTGGTCTACATGCGGATCCCCGACAGAGTATCTCTGGAGGAGGGCCTTCACCTCATAAAAGATTGCTCCGTTCTGGGAGTGGATTCCGAAACCACCGGCCTGGATCCTCATAAGGATCGCATGCGCCTTCTTCAGATCGCCGGAGAGGATCAGCCGGTGCTGCTTATTGATCTTTTCGCCCTTACCTCGGAGGAAGAATGGACCAGATTGGAACACTTTTTTCTGGAAGACAGAATTTTAATTTTTCAGAACGCTCGGTTCGACTTGAAGTTCCTCGCCCGGTACAGCATCTTTCCCCGGGGACCTCTTTTCGACACCATGATCGCCGCCCAGCTTCTGGACGCCTCGGAGGAAAAACGAAGCCACAGCCTTAAAAATTTGGTGAAGCGTTATCTTGGGGAGTCTCTTCCCAAGGAGATGCAGACCAGCAACTGGGCCGCCCCCCGGCTCACCCCCCAGCAGCTTCTCTACGCCGCCCGGGATGCGGCGGTGCTTCTTCCTCTTCGGCAGGCCCTCATTCCCAAACTGAAAGAGAAAAAGCTCGTCTCCATCGCCAAGATCGAGTTCGACTGCATCCCCGCAGTGGCCGCCATGGAGTACCGGGGGATTCCTCTGAGCAGAGAGCGCTTTTCCCGGCTGCGAAAGGATCTGGAAGAAGAACAGAAAGAGACCCGGCGGAAGCTTCTGGAGGCACTCCATCAGGGGCCTCAGGGAAAGAGATCGGGACAAAAGTCCCTTTTCGAGGATCCCCAGATGGTGAATCCCGACAGCCCTAAACAGATTGTCCAGGCTCTTCAGTGGCAGGGTATTCCTCTGAAGAGCAGCTCCCGAAAGGAACTGGAAAAACTGGCTCCCCGCTTTGAGGTGATCCGGCTTCTTCTGGCGTACCGGCATGCCGCCAAGGCGGTGCAGGCCTTCGGCAAGAGCCTGGAGCGTTTCCGCCATCCTCTCACGGAACGCCTTCACCCCCGGTACAGCCAGCTCCGAACCCCCACGGGGCGCTTCACCTGCTCTGCCCCGAACATTCAGCAGATTCCCCGGGATGTTCGCTTTCGGAACTGTTTCGAGGCTCCTCCGGAAAGAATGCTTGTCATAGGGGACTACTCCCAGATCGAACTTCGGGTGGCGGCGGAGATCAGCGGGGATCCCCGGATGATTCGGGCCTACCGGGATGGGGAAGATCTGCACGCTCTCACCGCAGCCCTTCTTACGGAAAAACCCCCGGAACAGGTGCTCCCCCGGGAGCGGCAGCTGGCCAAGGCAGTGAATTTCGGCCTCATCTACGCCATGGGGGCGGCCGGACTGAAAAGCTACGCCGAGGGAACCTTCGGAATCCCCATGACCGATGAGGAGGCCCGGAACTTTCGCAAGCGCTTCTTCCACGCCTATCCGGGGATCGCCGCATGGCACGAACGAGAACGGGTCGCTCCTTCCAAGGAGCTGCGCACTCTGGGGGGGCGTCGGCGCCTTTCCGGCCCTTCGGAAACCTTACCGGGACGGCTCAACACCCCGGTGCAGGGCACTGCGGCGGACATGCTGAAGCTCGCCCTGGGGCTGCTCTTCTTTCGGCTCTCCTTTCAGGAGGACTATCTGGTGGGGTGTGTGCATGATGAAATTCTACTGGAGTGTCCGGAGTACCGGGGGGAGGAGGTAGCAGCCATTCTTAAGGAAAGCATGGAGGAAGCGGGGGCGAAACTGCTTCCCCGGGTTCCCGTGGAGGCCAAGGTGGTGCGGGGAAAGAGCTGGGGGGAGAAGTCCTAATGGGCTGTTCCACATTATAGTGTGCCCCTGGATGGGAGCCTCCGCTTGTGTGTCCCCTCGGCTCCCCAAGTGGCGAAACCGCTCCGTCATCATGTTTCTCCGTCATCACGCTTCTTCGGGATCTGCAAAAAATTCCTCCAGGCTCCGGGCGATCTCCGGAGCCTGTTCCACGTGCAGGGAGTGCCCTCCCGGCAGAATGCGCAGGGTGCTCTTCGGAAGGCTTTCCTGCAGCTTTCGCATCAACTCAGGAGAGATCATGAGATCCTCCCGGCCGCTTAAAAGAAGGGCAGGAGCCCCAATCTCCCGGGCCTTGTCCCGAAAATCGAACTCTCTGCAGGCCCGGGCCTGAGAATAAAACCCCGCATCCTTCTGCCAAAACGCCTCCTGATATCTGCGAAAAAAGACAAGGCTCTGCTCCATCCGCTGGGGGAGGGTAAAAAAATCCGCCGAAAGGGTGCTCAGGAGCTGCTGACGGAGGATAAGCTCCGGAGGGCAGCCGACTCTGCGAAGATCCTCCCAGAGGGCAAGCTGCTCCCGCCCCCGCCCCTCCAGACGAGAGGCGGTGTTGATAAGCACCAGCTTTTCCACCCTTTCGGGGAAGCTCCGGGCCATCTCCAGGGCTACAAAACCTCCCATGGAGAGCCCCACCGGGGAGATCCGGGAGATGCCGCAGAAGTCGAGAAGCTCCACCACCAGGCTTGCGAGAGAAGAAATGGAAAGTTCCCCCCGGGGCAAATCACTCTTACCGGAGCCGGGAAAGTCCACACAGAGCGTCCCCCAGGGTTTAGAGAGAGCCCCCAGCACCCCCCGCCACCCCAGAGAGGACATGCCGAGCCCCCCCAGAAAGAGCAGCTTAGGCTCCCCCTCGGATTGTTCGTACCAGATTTTTTCTCCCCCCGAAAGCTGCAGGAACATCAGGCGCCGCACCAGGGGCACCCCGCCCGAAATTTCAGAGAAACCCGGCGGCTCTCCCAGGTGAAGAGATTAAGCTCCAGCCGGGCCCCCTTTGTAAGAGGCTCCTGAAATCCCGTAAGAAACCGCACCGCTTCCAGAGCCAGTATTCCCCCCAGAATGGCCAGATAGGGAACAAGTACCCCGTGCTGGTACCGGCCATTGAGAGCCTCTACTTCGGGGGAAGAGAAATCGGGTTTCCAGGGAGGAAGAGAACAGTCGTAGCAGGGAGTCTCTCCGGGGATCACCAGGGGCCCCGCTCCGAGAGAGGCAGCGGTAATGCCTGCGGTATAGAGCCCGGGGGTGCGGCTTTGGTAGATTCCCTGATTAAACCAGGAGAAGATGGATTCCCGGGGGCTGTCTGCGGTAAGAATGCCGAGATGGTGTCCCTGAAGAAGCCGGGCAAAATCCTCCGGAGAGCTTATGCGCTTCTCCTCAAAGGCAAAGGAACAACCAGGGTTCTTTCGGGGGAGTTCTCTCCGCAGAACCTCCATCTTGGGGTGCCCCAGATCCTCTTCACTGTAGAGAATCTGCCGGCCCAGATTGCTCGGCTCCACCCGGTCGAACTCCACCAGGGTAAGATGCCCCACCCCGAGAGCCAGCAGATTCTGAACCACCTGGCACCCCCCGCCCCCCACTCCGAAGAGCACCACCCGGCTCCCCTCAAGGCGGCGCTGCATCTCCTTTCCATGGGGAAGGCCCCGGGGTTCCCAGGCTCCAAAGAAGAGCCGCTGCCGCTGGTAGCGATCCTCCTCCTGGGGATAATCATCATCCCCTTCGTCTCTCATATCCTCCAGAAGAAGCTTGGCATCCAGCTCCCGGCAGAAGCTCAGAAGCTCCTGGGAGGAGCAGGTATGCCCCAAAGCAGCGAGAAGAACCCCCAGCTCCCTCACGGTTCGGGATCCGTCGAAGAGCTGCACAAGCTCCCTCTGCCAGGGCTGAAGAGGCTCCAGAAGAACGCCTTGGGGAGGAGCGAAGGGACAGAAGATTCGCCCCCCGGGCAACCCCACCCCCATGAGGCTTTTCTTAAAGATAGGCTTACTTTTGTATTCCAGCATGCTCGTCCTCCGGAAGTTCTGAAAGAGAGGTCGCCTCTCTCTCGGAGATTCGGGCCAGATAAGTCCCCTGCTGCTCTCGCATCTTGCTCCGGGCAAGGAACATATTCAACTGTGCATCTAAAAGCTGAGTTCGGGCTTGTTCGTCCTTCTCCAGGGCATCCATGAGATCGAAGACATCCGTAAGCCGCTCCCGGTAGAGAGCCAAGGTGTCGTCCAGGTTCTTTCGGGCATATTCCTTCTGCTGCTGTAGCACTGCCACATTATTTGCCGCACTTTTCCAGGCCTCCCGGGCCTTGCGGTACTCCTTCCGGGCCTGCTCCCGGGCGGCTTCCAGTCGTTTTGCCGCCTCATCCAGCAGATGGCGGTTCTTTTGAATGTTGGCCTTCTTTTTGCCTCCGTCCACCAGGGGAATCTCCACATAGAGAAGGAGATCCCACTCTCCATCCTCCACATCCGAATAGTGGTAGGTATAATCCGTCCAGGCCCGGTAGGTTCCCTGAAGCTGTACCTTGAGAGAATCCTGCTTCCGGGCGATGGCATAGAGCATCCGGGTATAGTCAAGGTTGCTTTGGGCGGAACGGATATCCGGATTTGCCTCGAAATTTTCCTCCAGATCCTTCGAAGAGAGAAGCCCTTCGGGCAGATCCTTCATGGGAGCAGGGGAAATCTCCGCTCCCGGGGCATATCCCTCGAGATCTGCCAGGAATCCCCCGAGATCTCCCCGGGCCGTGACCAGGGAGGATTCCACCTCCCCCAGGTTGATCTCTCCCTTGGTGACATCCAGCCGGGTGATGAGATTTTCCCGCAGCTCCAGCTTCAGAAGATCCAGAACATCCTGGCGCTGCTTGAGGATCTTCTCCAGAAGGGTGATCTTATGCTCTGCAAAAACACACTGCCAGTAGCTCTGTTCGGCGGATCCCAGGAGGCTGTTCAGGGTGCTTCCGTAATCGTGCAGAGTCTTTCGATAGGCGTAGAGGGCCTTCCTCTCCTGGGCCCGGTAGAGCCCGGAAAGATCCAAATTCTGCTGAAAGATGAGCGAAAGGGTCTGATCGCTCCTCTGATCCGGGTAGTAGGTCCACCGCTCCACCGAAGGAGAGAGGGTAATCTGCAGCCGCTGATCCGCCACGGTAACCCGAAGATCCTCCCACTGGGCCCGGGCCTTGAAACGATCCGCCTTGATGGAGGGGTTTCGCTCCACCACCTTCAGGAGATAGCTCTCCAGATCCAGGGCTTGCCCCTGAAGCTCCCCGGAAGCCCCCGAGAGAAGAAGCCCTCCCAGGCTCAAGAAGAGCAGAAAAAATACCCCCACTACCTTCCGCACAAGCATCCCCTCCCCTTGAAAAACTGCCATGCTACACCATCTGCCTTCGGCTGAGTTCGTAGAAGAACCCCTTTTTTTCCATGAGTTCTTTGAAGGTTCCCTCCTCACCGATACGCCCCTTGTGAACCACCACGATGCGGTCCGCATTCCGGATGGTGGAGAGCCGATGGGCCACCACGATACGGGTGGCATCCAAATTTTCCAGGCTCCGGGCCACCTCCTCCTGGGTTCGGTTGTCCAGAGCCGAAGTGGCCTCGTCGAAGAAGAGTATTCGGGGCTTGTTCGCCACCGCCCGGGCGATAACCAAGCGCTGTTTCTGCCCCCCCGAAAGGGTGTTGGCCCCCTCGGTGATCATGGTATGCATCCCCATGGGCATGGCCTTGATATCCTCTTCAAGCCCCGCCACCCGGGCGGCCTCCCAGGCCTGATCCAGAGTAAGGGGGCGGGAGCAGACGATATTGGAGAAGATATCCCCTGCGATAATCCCCCCCTGCTGCAGCACCGCTCCAATCTGGGAGCGCATCTTCTTGAGATCCATATCCTTGAGGGGCTTGTTATCGAAGAAGACCTCCCCTCGCTCGGGAAATTCAAACCCCAGCAGCAACCGTATGAGGGTGGACTTGCCGGATCCCGAAGCTCCCACCACCGCAAGAAACTCCCCTGCTCGTATGGAGAGGGAAAAATCCTGGAAGATGGCGGGAGCATCCCGATGATACCGGAAGGTGATGGCGGAGATATCGATGTTTCCCCGAAGCTCTCCGGGATCGCTCCGGGCTTCGCTTGCCTCGGGCTCCTCCTGAAGGATGGGATTCAGGGATTCGTAGAGGGGGAGCACCCCCAGAAAGACGGTAACGCTTGAGATGAGCCCCATAAAAGCCCCCTGCATGGCTCCGTAGGCGGACCAAAAGCTCACGAAGCGCCCCACCTGATACTCGTGGGCTCCTATTTCATCGGGATATCCCATGCGGAAGTACATGATCACCAGAAAGATGGCCATGGCTCCGAAGGCAGGAAAGAGGGCGGAAAAGGCGTTCAGCAGATTTGCCGCAGTACGGGCCCGGTAGCTGAGGATCCGCTGCCAGGAGAACAGGGAGGCCCACTTGGCAAAGACCTCCTCCTCCGCCGCAGCCACCCGAATCTTGTTAAGCCCTGTAAGGATCTGAAAGACCACCCCGCTCAACCGGTTCTGCACCTCCACCATGCGCCGCTGAAAACGTATCTGCACGTAGGCGGAAAGCCCCATGGCAATTCCCAGAAGGGCCAAACACCCCAGAGCGGCCAGGGAGATCTTCCAGTCGTAGTAGAACATCTGCCCCAGATAGAGCAGGGAGAAGGCCACATTGGGCACCAGGGATCGCACGGACTGCCCCAGAAAGGTACGGATGCTGTAGAGCCCCAGAGCCCTCCCTGCCAGATCTCCCGAGGTGAACCGTCGGAAAAAGGTTACCCGAAGACGTAAAATACGATCCCAGAGGGCCATCTCCACATCGTGATCCATGCGGCTCTCCACCCGGAAGATAGAAAGCTGCTGCGAGAGCCGCAGCAAGGCGGTGGTCACCGCCAGGGATACGAGAATAAAAAAGAACTGCCATATCTGCCCTCGCTCGGCACTGGGGATGATATCCTGAAAGATCTTGCCGTTGATCATGGGAACGAAGAGTCCCAGAGAGCCCATACAAAAAGCCACCACCAAGGCATAGAGAAGCTCTCCCCAGGAGCGGAAGAGACCGAAGGTAAAGAGATCCTTTCGGGTCATGCTCCCCGAAGGAAAGGAGCGATAGACCCCCCAGGCCTGGGAATCGATCTTCTCCACCCCATGAACATCCAGGGGCTCCTCTCGATCCTCCTCGGGGAAATAGACGAAAAATTTCCCTTTTCGGGGAAGAAGGAGCACCTCTTTTTTCTCCTCTCCGAAAAGGCCGACGAAGGGGAGGGTATCCCTACGCTCCCATCCCTTTTCGAGGGAGATCCGCCGTATCCGGAGGTTGAAGGCTCTTCCCAGATCCTCCAGGGTACGCACCCCCTCGGGATGATGGATAATCTTGGGAAGCTGAAAGTTCATCTCCTCCCCCAGACGGGCGGCGAGGCGAAAGAGCGGCGAAAGAGGTACCGTCACCTCCTCCTTTTTGCGGAAGAGTACCTCTCCAAGGGAGGTGAAGGCCTCTCGAAAGCGTTCTTTTCCCAGCACCTTCATGCTCTCCCCAAGGTTCCACTGATCCCCCAGGGAAAACCGGGAGTGCATGTTTCGGAGTTTCAGGAAAAGCGCCAGATTCTGTTCCAGGGTCTTCCAGAAGAGCCCGGAAGCATGAAGATCCTCCCGCCGAAAGCTCTGGAAGGAGCTTTCCGTAAGGCTTCGCATCCAGAAATGCTCCCCCGGGTAGTAGAGCCTTCCCGGTTCCATCTCCTCTTCTCCCAGAAGAAGGGCACTTCCCTCCCGAAGTTTCAGCCAGAGCCCTTCCTTCTCCGAAGGTCCCACATACCGATCCGAAGGAAGGCTTTCCAGCTCCTTTTGGGAGAGTCTGTCCAGGTTCCCCTCCGGAAAGGGGACATCCCGGGCGAGAACCTCTCCCATGGAGCTGAGGAGTTTCTCCCCCCTCAGGGCAAGTTCGTTCTGGATCTCCACATCCCTCTGTTCTTCCAGAGCCTCCCAGGGAACCTCAAGAATCCGGGATTCTCCCCGGGGAGTGATCTGCAGCAGATAGGGAATTTCTTCGTTTCGGGGAAAGTCAAAAAAGACGTCTCCCGGAGAGAGAGAGAAAAGATATTCCCGGGCTCCCCGGGCCTTCTCCCCCAGAAGGGGAACCCCGTGAACGTCCAGAGCTCCCTCCAGCACGAAAAGCCCCCGGGAAACCTGCCCCACCTCTTCGGGAAGGCTTGAGGTTGTATACCGTTCTACCCCCAGGGGGCGAAGCGTATTCAGGAAATCCTGCATTATCCTCTCCCCCCTCTATCCTTGGATAAGATCATAGTACCGCCCTCGAAGAGCCACCAAATCCTCGTGACGTCCCCGTTCCATCACCTTTCCCCGATGCAGCAGGATAATCTCGTCGCTATCCCGGATGGTGGAAAGCCGGTGGGCCACGATAAGGCAGGTACACCCCCGGCGGCGAAGATTCTGATCCACCACCTGCTCCGTGGGAGGATCCAGAGCGCTGGTGGCCTCGTCCATCACCAGCAGGGAAGGCCGCATCACCAGAGCCCGGGCAATTTCCAGGCGTTGCCTCTGGCCGCCGCTGAAATTTCTACCGTTCTCCTCCACCAGGGAGTCATATCCCTGGGAACGGGCCACGATGTCCTCGTGAATATCCACATCCTTGCAGGCCTGGATGATCCACTCCTCGGGGATCCCCTCCCGCCAGAGGGTGAGGTTTTCCCGGATACTTCCTTCGTAGAGAACGATATCCTGATCCACAAAGGCGAAGGATCGGGCCAGGCACTCCCGGGGAATCTCCTTTCGGGGATAGCCGTCGTAGAGCACCGCCCCCTCCCAGGGATCGTAGAGGCCACAGACGAGCTTCGCCACGGTGGACTTTCCCGATCCGGACCCCCCTACCAGGGCCACCCGGGCCCCCGGAGCGAGATGCAGAGAAAGGTTTTCGATCAGAGGAGGCTCCAGCCGGGAGTAGCCGAAGGTGAGCCCCCTCACCTCCAGAGTTCCCGAGAGCCGGAAGGGGCGGACTTCCGGAGAGGAAGGGGCAGAAGAAGGGGAAACCTCCTCCTCTTCGGGATTCCAGGAGGAGTTTCCGGGATACCGGAGCACATCCTCCAGGCGGTTCAGGGTTCCCTGAATGGTCTGAAAGCTGCTGCTCAGGTCCACCAACTGCCCCACGGGGCTGAGAAAGTTATTCATCAGGGTCTGCATGGCCAGGAGCATCCCGAGAGAGAGAATTCCCCCCATCACCTGGAGCCCCCCCAGGCAGAGCACGCAGGCCGCCACCACCGCAGTGAGCAGGGAAGGCACCGGCTCGATGAGGGTATTGAAAAATTCCATCTTCACCTGAGCGTTCTTGGTCTTGGTAAGATATCCCGCGATCCGGGAAAACTGATCGTCCTCCCCTCCGGTGGATTTTATGGTTTCGATGAGCTGAAGCCCGCTCATGGCAATCCCCGAAAACTTTCCCCGATCCGAGAGGATTCGTTCGTTCAAATCCGATCGTTTCCGCCCTATTCCCCAGAGAAGCAGCACATTCACCGAAGCGGCCCCCACGCCGATAAAGGAGAGCTGCGGGGAGTAGCCGAACATAACAAAAAGGTAGAAGATCAGGGTGGAACAGCTCAAGAGGGTGGTGGCGAGCTGTCGGGAGAGGGTGGTGGCCACCTGGTCGTTCAGGGCCACCCGGTTCCCCACCTCCCCGCAAAAACGCTGAATAAAGAAAGAGTAGGGAAGCCGGAGAACGTGCAGAAAAAAGCGGGAGGAGTGGCAGGTGGCGAGGGCCATCTCCTGCCGGAGAAGCATGTTCTGCTGTAACAGGGTGAGAGCACCCTGAAGCAGCCCCAGAAGGCCGAGAAAGAGGAGCAGGGGTTTGAAATACCCCGGCTGAAAGCTTATGAGCACGTGATCCAAAAAGACCTGAGAGAGCCCCGGCACCAGAAGCCCCGGCAAGACAAGCCCAAGCCCCGCGAGAACCGCAAAGAGGAGCATGGCCTTCACGGGACTGAGGCGCTGCTTTAACGCCTTCCATGGGCGCTTGGGGCTTCCTCCGGGGGCAAAATCATCCCCCGGCAGCAGAGAGAGGGCCACCCCGGTAAAGCTCTTGTCGAAAATTTCCGGCGTCACCACCCGGGGGCCCGAGGCGGGGTCGTTGAGATAGATCTTCTTTCCCTGCATTCCTTCGAGCACCAGAAAGTGATTGAAATTCCAGAAGAGAATCAGCGGAAGAGGAAGGGCCTTGAGATCCTCGATCTCCACTCGGTACCCCTCCGCCTGAAGGCCGTAAACCCTGGCGGCCTTCAGGATATTTCCCGCCTTGCTGCCATCCCGGGTGATGCCGCAATCCTCCCGAAGGGTTTCCAGGGGGACAAAGCGGCGGTAGTACCCCAGTACGATCCCCAGGCTTGCGGCACCGCACTCGGTGGCCTCCATCTGCAGCAGTGTAGGGGTTTTGACCCGCCCTTCTCCGGAACTCCATTGCAGAGGAGCGGGGGTTTTCGCCAACCTTTTCATTCGGTCTCTCCCACCCCGAGAAGGTACTTTTTGACAAAGGGAAGCACCAGGGTAATGGGTTTCTGCCTGCGGGTAACGATCTCCACGCTGCAGAGGGTGTTTCGTTCAATCTTCATGGGGGGACCCTTGCCGGAGGTCCACGCATAGCCGCTCACGGTGCTATCCGAAGAGAGAAGCTCTACCCCCACCAGCATGGGAGCCCCCTTCTGGGCAATCTGATCCACAAGATCCGCATCCCCCAGCATGCGGGTCATGGTCTTCTTGGAGACCGGGGCATCGGAGAAGTTCCAGACCTTTCCCCGGATGGAGCCGTACTCCTCCTCCTTGATCATGATCAGGGTCACCAGGGCCTCCATATTTTTGCGGATCTTCTTCCCCTCCCCGGCGGAGACATAGGTCTGGGCGTAAAGGATGGGATTTTCCTCCTCCGAAAGCACTTCTTCCACCAGAAAAACCGGCTCCCCATCCCCCACGATCTCCCCGGGATTCTTGTATATCCCCGTGAGATACCCCGAAACGCTGCTCTCCAGAGTTCGGTTCTCCTGATAGGTGGTTTCGAGCTGCCGCACCTGCTCCTGCTGCTGGAGGATCTGATACTCCAGATCCCGACGCTCCTTCTCCCACTGGGATTGGGACTCCACCGTGGAGACCGGAAGCTTTGCCAGATTCTGCCGGTAGGTGAGAATATCTTCCATAACCTGATCATAATCGTTTTGCACATCCATGTACTGTTTTTCCGTGACCAGCTGTTTTTCGAAAAGTCTGGCGTACTTGCGCTCCATCTCCCGAAGGCGCTTCATGCGCTCCTCCGCAGCGGCGATGGAGGCCTTCAGGGTCTGCCGCTGCTTTTCCGTATAGGTATCTTCATACCCCTTACGGGAAGCCTCGGTGGCCTCTGCCTGGGTGAGCTGCCTCTGAAGATTTTCCAGCTTTTTCTCCGCCTCCTCAAGCTTCTGCTCCGCATCGATCTGATCTATCCAGGCGAGAGTCTCCCCCTTCTCCACATAGTCGTTGATAGAGACATCAATGTGGGTGATACGCCCTCCCCCCTTGGGGCCGATCTCCACGATATTACCGATCCCCATAAGAATTCCCATGCCGGAAATCTTGGTGGGGACGGAACCGAAGATCCCCCAGAGGAGGAGCGAAAGAAGAAGCACCAGGCAGGCAAAGAGAAAAATCCACTGCTTGGGCCTCACGTAGCACATCATCTGATCCAGCTGCTCCGGAGAGGAGAGCTTTTCCAGAGCTTTTTTCCGAAAGAGATTTCCTGACTTTCCCATGATTCTTCCCTCCTTTCATCATGCCTCAGATGTTTCGGGATATGCTTCCCTGCCCCGAGCGCAGATAGCCGATAAAGTCCACGTGCGGGGGGGTGCCTCTTCGCAAAGCCTCCGCCACCTCTCGAAGTGGAAAACCGAGGCGCACCTTTCGGGATCCGAAATGTAACTCCTCCGGCGGATGGGGGCGGGTAGGGAGGCTCCCTTCCCGCAGAAGCGAGGAAAACTCCTGGGCAAGTCTAAAGGAAGTCTGCCGGGACATGCCGGGAGCCTCAAAATCCACCGCCGGGGGGTTCAGATCCCCCCCTTCGGGAAAGGCAAGGGCGGATACGCCGAAGCTTTCAGGATTCCGCATCACCGGGGATCCCGGAGCCACCTGAAAGGCGGAGTAAAAGACGGACTGCACGGTACCCCGGCGGATGCACTCCCGAAGGGTCTCGAAGGACTTTCGGGCTTCTTCTTCGGTCTCCGAGGGAAAGCCCACCATCATATAGGCCCCCACGGGGATGCCGGCCCAGGAGGCGTTGGAGAGCACCCGCTCCACCAGCTCCCAGGTAATTCCCTTGCGCATATGCCCCAGAAGCCGATTGCTGGTGCTTTCCACCCCCATCACCAGTCGGCGGCATCCCCCCTGACGAAGAAGCAAACACCGCTCCAAGGTAAGCCGGGGATCCGCCCGAACGTTTACGCTCCAGGATATATCCAGCTTTTCCCGGCAGACCCAGGAGGCGAAGTGCTCCAGCATCTCCGGATCCGCCTCGTCATCCCCGAAAGTGAAGGATCGCTGCCCCTGATCCCGCACCAGGGAACGCACTTTCTCGAAGAGTTCCTCTCCTCCTAAAGCCACGTGCCGGATGAACTCCTCTTCGGTGCGGCAGAAGGCACACCGCCCCCAGGAGCATCCCCGGGAGAGACGAAACCCCGCGAACTCCCCGGAGGCCTCTCGATAATACCCCTCTTTGGGAAAGGAGCTGTAGGCAGGGGCAATCTTCCCCAGAGGAAAGGGGTGAGTCGGAGGGTTGCGCCGCAGGGTGCCCTCCTGAAGATAGAGCAGTCCCGGCACGGAATCCAGAGTTCCCCGGGATTGCACCAGAGCTTCGCAGAGACGCTCCAGAGGCACTTCTCCATCTCCGACGATCATACCGTCAACTGTACGAAAAAGTGCGGCATTGTCGGTTCGGGAGAGGTGCAGGGTGACAAAGGCCCCTCCCATGACAATAAAGGCTTGAGGAAAGATTTTCTTAATCTCCCGGGCCATACGAAAGGCGGGTACCACCTGTCCCGCATAGGTGATGGAGATGCCCATCACCCGGGGATTTTCCCCCTGGAGCCTTCGAGAGAGCCAGGAGGCAAAGAAATCTTCGAAGATCCCCTCCTCTTCGGCACATTCCAGAATCTCCTCGCTGCTGTAACAGCTTCCCGGAGCCTCGTAGAAGATTCCCTCCCCCACGTTCCAGAGGCTTTCGGGGAAGCGGGAGACCCAGAGGAACTTGGCCACGCTTTCAAAGAGCGTGCTCCTCACGTGCCCCGGCAAAACCTCCCGGGGGTCCAGCGAACGTAGTACCATATCCTCCCCCGCCATATCCAGCACCATCTTCCCCTTGGCCAGGGAAAGATATTCCATCATCTCCGAAAAGCCGAGGCTCCTTCGAGAGCCCAGCTCTTCCAAGCGGTCCGCTCCCTCGGAAAGCCCCGATAAAAGCCGCTCCTCCCGGAAGAAATGCCGGAAAAAGGCAAGGTTTGCATCCAGACAGCCCAGGGAGATTCCCCGGCTTTCGAGATATCCCGCCAATTGGGGGAGCGCCGCTCCGGGACGATGGGAAGCATCACAGGGGGGGAGAAAGAGGAGCAGATCTTTTTTCACCGTATCCCTCTTCGCCCGAGAGGAGGCACCACCCGGGATCCTCCCTGGAGAAAACCTTCGAAGGAGACATGGGGCTCCGTATTACCGCTAAGCCTCTTGCCCATTTCCATGATATCGTAATGCAGGGGAACCTTCTCTCCCTGAAGAACGATCTCTTCCAGCGGAAGGGGCATGCGCTTCCCCAAAGCTTTCCAGATGGCCCAGCTAAAGGTATGCAGCAGAGCGAAAGACTCCCGCCGGGTCATCCCCTCTCCCTCGAACCAGACGTTGGGAGGATCCAGATCGAGGCCCGGAGGAAGATTAAGATTAGTGATGCCGTACTCCCGGGGGTTCTGCCCTATGGAGGAGTCCGTGAGCACCTGATAGGGGGAGTAGAAGACGTAGCTCACGTCTCCCTCGGTGCAGTAGCGGAGAATCCTGGAAAAGGAGTACTCCGCCTCCTCCCGGGTCTCTGTGGGGAGTCCCACTATCATGTACACCCCCGCCCGAAGCCCCGCCCAGGAAACGTTGGAGAGCACCTCTTCGATGAGGGGCACCGTGATCCCCTTTTTGATGCGCTTGAGAATGCGGTCGTGGAAGCTTTCGAGCCCCAGAATAAGGTTGATGCACCCCGCCTCCCGGAAAAGCCGGCAGCGATCCAGGGTAAGCTTTTTATCCATCCGCATGTTGATGGACCACTCCACCGGAAGTTTCTCCTCCAGGACCCTCCGGGCGAAGTGTTCCACCAGTTCCGGAGAGGCTTCGTCATCCGTGAAGGGAAAGAAGACTGCCCCGGTCTCTTGAGCGTAGTAGCGCACCTGTTCGAAGAAACGATCCGGATCCCCCTCCTGATAGGCGGAGATGAGAGAGGATTTAGTGCGGCAGAAGGCACACTTGGCCCAGGAACAGCCCCGGGAGAGCCGGAAGAAGGCAAAGGCATCCCCCTTTTTCCGGTAGTAATCCTCGGGGCAAAAATCCCGGTACTCCGGATAGACCTCTTCCAGGGGGAGGTGCACCGATTCGGGGTTGCATCGGCGCTCCCCCTGCTTGTCGAGGTAGATCAGGCCGGGCACCGCCGCAAAATCCGGTTTTTTGCTCTCCAGAATCTCATGGAGACGCAGCAAAGGGATCTCTCCATCCCCCACAATCATGCTGTCCATGTAGCGGAAGAAGGCGTTGTGAGGCACCCGGGAGAGGTGAAACATCACGAAGGGACCTCCGAAGGCGATATGCGTATGGGGAGAAAGTTTGCGAATCACCCGGGCTATCCGCAGGGCCGGCACCATATGCCCCGGAAAGATCACCGAAAGCCCGGCTATCCGGGGAGGAGCCTCCGAAAAATGGGAAGTGAGGTACTCTTCGAAAAAGGCACCGAAAAGCCCATCTTCCTCCGCCGCCGCCAGCAGATCCGCGCTGGAGTAGGGGTTCCCCCGGGAGGCATACTGCATATCTTCGTCATTATGGCGTATGCCTTCGGGAAAGTGAGGCGCAAAAATCAGCCGGCAGACCGCATCGAGAATCTTTCCCTGGAGCTCCTTGGGGATGGGCTTTCTGCGCTCCATGTACTCCGTAAGAAGATCCCTGCCGAAATGTTCCAGAATGGACCCCGCCCGGGCCAGGGAGAGATACTCTGCCATCTCCGGAAAAGCAAGTTCCGGGAGGCCATCCAGCTCCTTCAGCCGATGCAGGGCATAGGCCTCCCCCTCCTGAAGCCTGGCTCCGGTAAAGGCAGCATGGCAGAAGGCAATGTTCGCATCCAAAGCGGTGACGGGAAGCCCTTTCTTGCGAAGAAATCCCGTAAGCTGGGGAACGCTGGGATAGGGGCGTGTGGGGGCGCTCACCGGGGGGATGATGAGGGTAATTCCTCGCAAGTTCCCTGCTGGAACGGTCATAACTCTTCCTCCTGTATTCATGGTATGTTGTAGCGCTAGTGGGTCATTCCTGCTCATAGAGCGGTTTTCCTTGGCATGCGGCACTTGGTAAACCCAAGAGCCTGAGCTCACGCATACATGCGCTTCCCAAATTCCTCCGCCAGATCCCGGGCCTTCTGGATACCCATGCCCGGGGCATCCCAGGCCTCTGCGGGGGCGCATAAATCCTGCCGGGGGTTGTAGATCACCCGGGTAACACCGTACTTTGCGGGGTGGCGCCCCACGGGAGAATCCGGAAAGAGCATAAAGGGGTTGAACTGACAGGTGGCGGAGAGCCCCTCTTTTCGGTGCTCCTCCAGCTTCCGAAACCCCTCCCGGGCCTCCTCCTCGGTCTCCGAGGGAAATCCCAGGATCATGTAGAGGAGGGCATCCATGCCTCCCCAGGTAAGGGCGGTGAGGTTTTTACGGATAAGCTCCTCGGTAATCCCCTTCTCCATGAGGGTGAGAATACGGTCATTATACGACTCCAACCCGAGAAAGAGCCGGGTGCACCCCGCCTCGCGCAGAAGAAGCACCTTCTCCAGGGTAAGGGCGGGGGAAAAGCGAAAGTGAGCGTTCCAGAGAAGCCGCACCCCCGAACGCAGCAGCTCCTCCGCAAAGCCGAAGAGCACCTCCGGAAGAATACAGGCATCCGCCAGCACGAACCCGGAAAAATGTGTCCTCTCCCGCAACCGAAGTAATTGCGAACAGAGAAACTCCGGGGAAGGGGTGTCGTAAGGTAGAGAGTATCCCCGGCAGAAGGTACAGCGGTTCCACCAGCATCCCCGGGAAAAGCGAAGAGGGAGGATACCCCCTCCGGGGGGAAAAAAGTATTTTTTTTCGGAAAAGATTTCGAAATCCGGATCCGGCAAACTCCCCATGCTTTTGGGCTTCCCCGGAGGGTTGGAGCAGATTTTCCCCTCCTCCCGCCAGAGAAGCCCGGGGATCTTTGGATAGGCCTTCGGTCCTTCCTCCGCAGAGCGGAGAAGGAGATCCAGAGACTCCTCTCCCTCTCCCAGGACAATGCCATCCAGAAGATCGAACAACGCCCCCCCTTGCAGAGTCCGGAGATGATAGGTGGCGAAGGGGCCTCCCAGAAAGATGCGTACCCCCTGAAGGTTTTCCCGTACCAGCCGGGCCAGCCGAAGAGCGGGTTGGAACTGTTCCGCAAAGGCCAGGGAGAGCCCCAGAAGATCCGCTCCGGACTCTTGCAGCTCCGGAAGAACATGCTCTTCGAAGAACCCCTCCAGGAGACTGTTCTCCATATACGCCGCCTCCAGAGACTCCCGGGAAGAATAGGAGGACCCAGGGGAGAGATAGCCCAGAGAGTTGGCGGCGTGCTGAAACACCACCCGGTCTGCTCTTCCCAGGGATACCAGGGAGAGTACCCCCTCAAGAAGGGCGTTCCGCTCCACCGGAGAGGCGATCTTTTCGGGAGATCCCAGGGAGAAGAGCCGGGGTCCGAGAGCCTCCACAAGCTCCCGGGTACGCCCTACCCAGGGTGAGAGGGGACTACCTTCTGCAGAAGTCTCCAGGAGAGCGAGCTTTTCCAACCCCTCCCGAATCTTTTCCGGAGTTCCCGCAAAACGAATAAAGCGGTTGTTCGCGTCTTCGCACCGCACCTCATGCCCTTGAGAGCGGAGATACCCCCCCAGCACGGGAAGGCTCAGATAGGGGGATGTGGGAGGCCCAAAGGGGGGATAGCAGAGGTAGAGGCTCACGAGAGATATCCCAGAAGAGCAAGCTCCACGCGGGAGATCAGAGGAGAATCCCCCATCAGAAGACGGGCCTGTTCTGCAAAAGCGTAGGCTTTACCACGAAAAGGCTCTCCTCCCTCCAGAGCTGTAACAGCTCCCTCAAGAGCCGCACGGCCGCTCTCGGGAGCATCCGGAAAGGCCCGAAGCCAGGGTTCCAGAAAAGAGAAAAACTCCTTCATCGTCTCCTCCTCCATCTTTCGAACGATTCTCGCTCCCAGAGCAAGCCAGCGCCCCCCCTCCTCCCGGCTCTTCCAGGAAGCATTCCGGCTCTTCCAGAGACTCCATGCGAGATCCCCTTTTTCTTCGAGCATGGCAGTCCGGCAGAGCGCATAGGCTTCGAGAGGGGGAAAGGGAGGAGAGATATCCAGAGATTCGAGAATCTGCCGAGCCTCCTGAAGCTTTCCTCTCTCTGCAAGAGCGAGGGCGCAGGCAATCCGCGAACTGGGGAGGGCCTCGGAGGAGAGTCCTCCCCGAAGATAGGGGTGTTCACGCTGAGGCTCTCTCTTCTCTTTCTCAGGAAAATGGGGCTCCTTCGAAACATTTTCTGAATCTGAAACGGAAGATGCAGGGAGCGGCTGGTGTGCAAAGAGAAGCCCCAGACTCCTGCGGAGAGCCAGCTCCAGAATGCCCTGAATCTCCTCCGCTTCGGAGTACCCCTCCACCCGTTCCCCCTTCATGCGCCGAAGCCGGCGCTGGCAGTCCGAGCGGTGGTATTCAAAAAGTTCTTTCCCGGAGAGCACGTTCAGGGGAGCCGTCCGGGCCAGCACCCCTTGATGCCGCTCATCCTCCGCCACCGGGGGGCGTTCCTCCTCCAGAGCCTCCAAAAGCATCTCCCGGTAGCCATGCTGAACCATATGGGGGCTCCAGGGAACATGTTCCTTTTCGAAATCCCCATGCCGGGGAAGATCCGAGAGAACCTCAAGAGCCTCGGCGATCTGCGGCGCATCAAGAGAGGGGGTCTCTTCTTCCCCCTCCCAGAAAGGCGGGATCAAAACCCCCCCGCTGCCGAGCAGCTCGGGAAAGGCACTCCATCGGGTGGCAAGCACCGGAATACCCCGGGCCAGCGCCTCTGCAGGGGTCTTGCCGAAGGACTCTTCCAGCGAAAGGGAGAGAGCGCAGACCCCCCGGCACGTTCGAAAAAGCTCCTCCCTGGCAGATCCCGTAACAGCCCCGGGAAAGAAGACCCGCTGCTCCACCCCCAGCCGCCGTGCCCGCTGTCGCAGGGCCAGAAGATAGGCGAGGGGGCCCCCCCGCTCTTCATCCACATGAGGCCCAGCAATAACCAGTGAAGGGGGTGTCTTTCCCGGTTTCCGGTGCCTCTGGCAGAAGAGAGCATAACCTTCGAGAAGCTGATGCAGACATTTCTCCGGGCGAAGACGCCCCAGAGCGAGAAAGTGCTCCCCCGGGGAGATGCCGGAGGCTTCACACGAATGTTCCTGCAGCGGCACGGGAATGGGGTGGGGAATAACGCGGATAGCCGGAGCAAGCTCGGGGGTAAACCATCGGATAACCTGGGCCGCATGGGCGCTGGGAGCCACAATACGATCCCCCCGCCGCAGCAACGGAGGAAGGAGCTTCCATATCCAGGGCATTCCTCCGGGGGCGTGGGCAATGAAAAGAAGCCTTAAAGAGCTTTCTGCGGCGTTTCGAAGAGAGAGCAGCCACGGAACCAGAGGCTGCAGCTCGTAGTTGGGGGAGAAAAAAGCCCCTGCTTCGGAGGGGCTTTCAAAAAAATCTTCCCAGCTGCAAGGTTGTTCCAGAGTGAGCACCGGAAAGATCTCTCCCAGAACCTGCTGAAAGTTCTCTTCAAAGACCCGGGCGGTGAGAGCGCTGTTTCTCCAGAAAAACCGCAGAATCCGAAGAGGCTCCTTTTCCTGTGAACTCATGCACCCTCCTCGCCCTTTTTGTGGGAATCCTCCGGAACAATCCTCTCCAGACGCTTTCGAAGGACCTCGCGCTTGAGAACCTCCCTGAGGGCACGGCCGCTCTCCATTCCCATGTCCTCACACCAGGCGGGGAAGTTCCGGTCCATGGTGGCTGGGGCAGAGAATCTCAGAAAAGAGGTCACCATGTCTTCGGAGGCTTTCTGCAGCGAGACCTCATGCCGCAGATCCACCCCCAGAGCACGGAGCGTTGTCTGCTGTTCCTCCGCGGCATGGGCATATTTTTCGTACACCCCCTCAAGCCGCATCTCATCCAGAAGGGACTGCACCGGAGTACCGAAACGCTCCACCATGAAAAGCCAGTGCCGCAGACGTCCCAGAAGGGCCTCCTCTTTCATGAGGCGCCGAAAATCCTCTTTCTCCATATGGTTGTTCCGAAGCCACTCTTCCCAGGCTTCGGGATCTGCAATCCCCTTGCGCCGACGGAAACGAACCGTCTCCTGCTCAATCTCCTCAGGAGCAGCCTCCACCCCGAGATGCCGGGCCAACTCCAACCCCAGGCGTCGATTCAACCCCCGCACCGCCATCTGAAACCCCTCGGCAGTTCCCAGAGCACAGACCGCAGCGATCTCTCCGGAGGTTACCGTCTCCTCCTTGACGGAGCAGGGGGTCTCTTCGCAAAAAATACGCCGGAAGGTGTGGGAATCGCGCCAACGGAAGGAGGGAATCTCCGGAACCTTTTTTTCGGGGGTCTTCTTGAGATACTCCAGAAGCTCCAGAGCATCCTCCGCAAGAAGATCCACGTAGTTGCGGAGAAGAATCTCCCCAAGACGTTCTTTTCTCGACGAGGAGAAAAGCCCTTTCTCCTCCCCCCGTTCCAGAAGCCCGGGGATACTGCGATCTCTGTAATAGAAACCCTCCGCCAGAGAGAGAAGCCCCTCGGCCTCCTCCTGGGAGATCTCTCGAAGCCCTGCAGACGCTTCAAGGGTGGCCCGGAGGTTCACCAGAGGCTCCCCAAGACGCAGATACCCCTCGGAGGTGCGCTGAAAGGGGGCCGCCACGGCATCATCTCTTTCGAGAAGCCCCTCCCGGTACATCCGGAAAATCTCCCCCACCCCCTCCATACCAAAGGGGTACAGCTCCGCTCCCCGAACCGCCCCCACTCCAGAAGATCCCAGTACACGGATTCCCCGGCTGAGGGCGTAGAGAATCTCCTTGTGCCAGACAAGGGGGCCTGCGGAAAAATCCTCACCATCAATAAGGACGATGGCATCGTACGTTTCTTCCCGCACCATGCGCAGAACATCCCCCTGCCGTGCGGGGGGGTAGTAATCTGCGGAAAACAGCGCCTCCGCCCGGGCACGGGGCAGACTGGGTCCGAGAAATATGGCGGTCTTCACGATGAGGCTCCTTTCCGGGCAAACTCCTGCCCCCGTTTTCCCGGGGCGTAGTGGTGCATACGCCATCCCTCCAGCCCCGGCACAAGAACCCGAAGAACCGGAACCCCCAGGGCGGGATCGGTAAGATCCCACACCAGCACTTGGGGAAGCCCCACACTCCGGATTTTTTCGAGAAGAAACGTCACATCTTCTTCGAAGGTAGCCCCTTCTCCCTCCTCTTCAGGAGGGGGAGCGACCTCCAGAGGCGCTCCTCTCTCCGCCAAAGGTACGGAGGCTCCAAAGGCCAGACCGTGATGGGTCTCCAGAGAGGCCCCGTCGTGGGATCCCAGAAAATAGACCGCCCTGCTCTGGGCGGCCTCGGTAAAGGCCCGAAGCATGGCAATCTGGGGGTTAAGATGCGTTCCTCTCCCCTGATAGATACCGTGCTCCGGATGCCGCTGATCCCGAAGATAGCACGCATAGGTGGGAACCCGGGTATCCACGGTACAGTCGAGAAGAAGCACCTCCACCTCCTCCCGATCACACCCCGCGAGCATCTCCTCCAGAAGGGAATCCCGCACATCCTTCCGCAGAACCCGGCGGCCGGGAAGGGAGAGACCCCGGGCCTGGTTATAAAGCTCCCAGCAGGTTACCGCATCCCGCTCAATGCACTCATAAAGGCCTGAGCAGAGCGCCTCAAGAAAGGTGTTTCCCGCAGAGAGGCCGTTGGAAGTTCCCTGAAAGGATTCGGTATCTTCCGGCAAATCCCGTATAAAGCGGAGATGCACCAGTCGAAGAGGGGCATAAACCTCCTGCTGCTCGAAAAGATCCCACCCCTTCACCCAGCGCTCCCGCCGGTGAGGAGAAAAAAAGTTCTCTCTCTTCAGTGCAAGAAGATCCACAGGAACCTTGGGGCCCTTCAGATCCTCCCAACTCTCCCAGATCCAGGAAAGCTCACAGTTTTCAGCGGAGTGCCTCTCTATGGCCTCCATCATGCCGGAGATCTTTGCCTGCAGGAGGGTAACTCCTTTTCCCCAGGAGTAGACCTGAATGGAGGAGAGGGGACGCACCACCCCCACCACAGGAACCCCCAGCCGATCTACCCCGGTAATATCCGCCACCCGGGTAACCCCAAGGGCGGGCATAAGAGGAGTTATGCGGTTACAGGTTTCTTCGGCGGAACGGGCACGCCCCGCCCCGGGCAGAGCGACCTTGGAAGATTTCTGGGGGGCACCTCGAAAAAAAATTGCCTCAGGAACAGGGTTCATAGAGGAACTCTCCTTTGCTTAGAGATTCTCATAACAGAAAAGCCGGGGCTCCTTCGGCAGAAATCCTGGCGATACCGCAAAAAGGCCGGATGCGCTAAATAGCCGCCGCCGCCGCACCAATCGCCGCCCCTGCGGCGGTTCCTGTAGCACTTACCCAGTCAGACGAACCCCCTCCTGCAACTGCCTGAAGGTCCTCCTCACCGATCTTCTGAGGCCCACCGCCGATTCCTGCGGCATCCTTCAGCTCTGCCTTGGTAAAATCAAAACCCTTACCCTCTACGAGAGCCTTGCGGGCATCGTCAGAGGGAGCATCCTCAAGGGCTTTCCGAAAATCTTCGTCACACTTCACCATTTCGAGAAACTTCTTGGCGCTCTCTACGGACATGTGCACTCCTCCTTATACGTACAGGAATTCAAGTAACCTTACGCTACAGACTCTCTGCCGATCTCTGCCGAAGGATCCATGGGAGACATAATACTCCCTCAGGAGGGATTTGGCACCAAGAAATGCATATTTTTCGTTCTTTTCAGTCGTTTTTCCGGAAACTCTTTCAAAGGAAAGGAAAATATTCTATACTACACGAGGAAAAACAGAACCAGAACTGAAGAGAGGAGAGGAGGAAGATACATGAACGATCATACAGCAGACTTTCAGGGCTTTCAGGAAATTCTCGAAACCATGGAAGACGGAGTTTATTTTACAGATCGCCATCGGGTAATCACCCGCTGGAACAAGGCGGCAGAGAGGATTTCCGGCTATAGCGCCGAGGCGGTGATCGGAAGCTCCTGCAGGGACAACATCCTTGTGCACGTGGACGAAGCAGGCAACTCTCTCTGCATGGGCATGTGCCCCCTGGCCTTCACCATGCGAGACGGCCAGCCCCGGGAAACCAAAGTCTATCTGCACCATAAGGAAGGGCATCGGGTACCTGTGATGATCCGGGCCCTCCCCCAGCGGGACAGCGAAGGAAACATTATCGGGGGGATCGAACTTTTTACCGATATGAGCGTTCGGGAGAATCTGGAGTTTCAGATTGAACAACTCCGCAAACTCGCCATGCTGGATCCCCTGACAAGCCTCCCCAACCGGCGCTATCTCCAAAGCCGCATGGAAGGAATGCACCAGGAGTTTCTCAAAAGCGGCATCCCCTGGGGGGTGCTCTTCTTCGACATCGACCGATTCAAGCGGGTAAACGACACCTATGGCCACGACATCGGTGATCGGGTGCTCACCATGGTGAGCAAAACCCTCTCTCTTGCGGCGGGTCCCTTCGACACCATCGCCCGCTGGGGAGGGGAGGAGTTCGCAGGAATCTTCCCCAACGTCACCCTGGAATCTCTGGAGAAGACCGCCGAACGGCTGCGCATGCTGGTGGAGCACTCCTGGACCGAGGAGGAGGAACTGCACATCAACGTCACCATCTCCATCGGAGGCACCGTGGCAACCCCCGAAGAGACTCCCGAGGAGACGGTACGCCGGGCGGACAAGCTCATGTACCGCAGCAAGGAGGAGGGACGCAACCGCTGCACCCTGGAATAGGGCTGCCATACAGCAGGGACACCGTGCACATACATGCGGAAACACTGCAGACAGGAGCTTCTGAAAAAGAGGGGATAATTCTGAACCTTTTGCTTTACCCCTCTCCCCTTTTGGTGCTATGATTGAGGCAGTTCAGAGAGGTTCCACGAGATAAGCTTCCAGACGAGCTGAAGATCAGAAGAATGGGAGTTTTTAACATGGTTGATCGCATCATGCCCGAACCTTTCCGTATCAAAATGGTGGAGCCCGTAAGCGTTCCCGACAAGGAACAGAGGGAGGAAGCCCTGAAGCGGGGACATTACAATATGTTCGGCCTGCGCTCCAGGGATATCTACATCGACCTTCTCACGGATTCCGGCACCGGGGCCATGAGCAAATACCAGTGGGGAGCCCTCCTCATGGGAGATGAGGCCTACGCCGGAGCGGACAGCTTTTTCAACCTGAAGGAATCTGTAAAGGAGATCCTCGGCTTCGACTACGTCATCCCCACCCATCAGGGGCGGGCGGCGGAAAATGTTGTTTTCGGCACCCTTCTCAAGAAGGGGGACGTGATCCCCTTCAACATGCCCTTCGACACCACCCGGGCGCATATCTTCAACAACGGAGGGGAGCCCGTGGACTGCGTTATCGACGAGGCCTTCCAGCCCGAGGTCTTTCACCCCTTCAAGGGCAACATGGATATCCAGAAGCTCGAAAAGGCCATTGAGACCTACGGCAAGGAGCGCATTCCCCTGGTGATGACCACCATCACCAACAACTCCGGAGGAGGCCAGCCCGTGAGCCTGGAGAACCTTCGGGAGACCTCCAGGGTCTGCAAAAAGCACGGTATCCCCTTCTATCTCGACTGCGCCCGCATGGCGGAAAATGCCTACTTCATCAAGATGCGGGAGCCCGCCTGTGCAGACATGAGCGTGGCGGAGATTCTGAAGGAGTGCATGAACACCGCCGACGGCATCACCGTCTCCTGCAAGAAGGATCCCCTGGTGAATATCGGCGGCATGGTCTGTTGCCGCACCGAAGAGGTCTACATGACTCTGCTTCCCCGGGTGATTCTCTTCGAAGGCTTCGCTACCTACGGAGGCTTGGCGGGACGGGATCTGGAAGCTCTCGCTCTGGGACTCCGGGAGATGGTGGATGAGCAGTACATGGCCCACCGCATCGCCCAGGTGAAGTATCTTGGGGATCTTCTCGCCGAGGGAGGGGTTCCCTACGTAACCCCCGCGGGAGGGCACGCCATCTTCATCGACGCCGCGGCCTTCCTCCCCCACATCCCCCAGAGCGCTTATCCTGCGGACGTGCTGGGCATTGAAATTTACCGGGAGGGAGCCATCCGGGGAATCGGTCTGGGGGCCCTGGCCTTCGCCACGGAGGATGAAAAGACCGGCAAGATCATCTATCCCAAGCTGGAACTCTACCGACTGGCCATCAACCGCCGCACCTACACCAACAGCCACATGGAGTTCATCGCCCAGAGCATTATCGAGGTCTACAAGCGCCGGGAATCCATTACCTACGGCCTCAAGGAGACCTACGTGCCTCCCGTGAAGGGAATCAAGCACTTTTTGGCCCACCTGGAGCCCTACGCACTGTAGAAAGACACCTCCCTGTACTATACGCATACTCAGAACTCCCGAAGGCCTTGGCGCTTTCGGGAGTTCTTTTGGTAATGAGTATGGCTAACTACGAACGTCATGAGGCTACCCTCAAGCTCTATGCCAAGAAAACATAGGCCCCCCTACGGCAGCAGCATATATTTTTTTATGGGGCGTCCTACATGCTGATAGGCGCTCTTGGTGACCGCCTTTCCCGAGGAGACGAGAAACTCCAGATATCTTCGGGCGGTAACCCGGGAGACCCCGGTACGCTCCGCCACCTCGTTGGCGCTCCAGGGCTCCGGGGAGGAGGCGAGCACCGAGAGCACCTGATGGAGCTTCTCCTCATGAAGCCCCTTGGGAAGCAGAAAATCCTCCTTCTGCCCGGTTCGGAAGGCCAGGCTATCCAGGGTGCTCTGATCCAGGTTTTTCCCCCTCTCCAGAGAGCAGCAGTACCGGCGGTAAGCCTCCAGGGCAGCACTGTAGCGTTCGAAGGTGAAGGGCTTCACCAGATAATCAAAGGCCCCGTTCCGGAGCATATTCTGCACCATCTCCGGCTCCGAGGCGGCGGTAACGGCGATGACATCCACGGAGCAGCCCAGATAACGCAGCTCCCGCAAAAAGGCCACCCCATCCATCCGGGGCATGTAGATATCCAGAAGAATCAGCCGGAGGGAGGGGCTTTTTCGAAGGATCTCCAGGGCAGTTTCTCCGTTATCCCCCACTCCCGCCAGCACAAAGTTCTCCAAAGCCCCCAGATAGCGCTGATGAATCTCCACCACCATGGGGTCATCCTCAACTACGAGTACGGGAATGCGGTTCATTTGCTCCTCCTTCCGGAAGATCCACAATACAGTCGGTGCCCTCTCGGGAACTCTCCAGATGCAGCTCTCCCCCATAGAGCTCCACCACATGCATAACATTAAAAAGCCCAAACCCCGCCTCTCCCCCCGAGGAGATCCCTTTGGAAGTTATTCCCTTTTCAAGGATTTTTTCCCGAAGCTCTTGGGGAATTCCCCTTCCCCGATCATGCACCGAGAGAAGGATTCTCCCCGATTCGTGATAAATACCGAGTTCCACCACCCGGCGAGGACGTTCCAGGGGGGCCACCGCCTCCAGAGCATTTTCAAGGATATTCCCCAGCACCACCACCAGATGCCGGGGGGTGATGCCGGAATCTTCCCCCAGAAAGCTGTTTTCATCCAGCTCCATACGGATATCCAGCTCCCGACACCGTCCCATTTTAGCAAGAATGAGCCCCCCCACTTCGGGAACCCGGATCCGACGAATCACCAGGGATACGAGATTGCTCCGATCCTCCACCACTGCGGAGATAAAGGATGATGCACGCTGGTACTCCTGAAGATGGAGAAGCCCCGAAAGGGCCTGGAGCTGATTCAGAAACTCATGCTTCTGGATCCGCAGCGCCTCAAGATAGCGCCGTACCCCCGTGAGCTCCTCCGCCATGGCCTGAATCTCCGTCATATCCCGAAAGCTCGCCAGGGCTCCCACCACCTCGCCGTTCACCACCAGGGGAACCCGGTTGGTGAGGATATGGGCGGAGTGTATGATCTGCTCCTGGTCGAACTCCCCTTTCCCCGAACGGAGCACCTCCGGAAGCCGGGTGTTGGGGAGCACCTCCTCCACGGGATGCCCCACCACGTCGGTGGTTACCCGAAGAATTTTCCGGGCGGTGCTGTTGAGAAGGAGAATGCCCCCCTCCCGATCCACCGAGATAATCCCCTCCCGAACGGAGTCGAGAAAGACCTCCCGCTCCTGAAGAAGCCCCAGAATTTCGTGGGGCTCCAGCCCCCGGATGGAGCGCTTGATGTTCCACGCCAGAACGCAGGCCCCCCCCATACCGAGAACTCCCCCCACCGCAAGAGCCCAGATAAGCCTCTGAGAGAGCTGCCACCGCATGGCCTGCACCGTGGTGAGCATGGTACCCACCGAAACCGCCCCCACGATCTCTCCATCCCGAAAGATGGGGACAAAGGCCCGGAGAGAGGGCCCCAGGGTTCCCACCGCCTTGGAGAGGTAGGCCTCTCCCTGGAAGACTCGCTTCTCGTCCCCCCCCACGAAGATCCTGCCGATTCGCTCCGGCACGGGGTGGGAATACCGGCGGCTGGAACGATCGAAGACCACCACGTAGGATGTATGGGTCTCTATACGTATCTGATCCGCCACGGGCTGGATATGCTCCTCTCCTCCCGGAAGGCCCACCCACTTCTGTACGGTGGGGATGGCCGCCACGGCTCTGGCAATATTCAGAACGTTCTCTCCCAGCCGGGCCTCATAGGGGGCCACCACCCGGGTCTCCACCACCAGCCCCACTCCGAGAAGAGAGATGAGAAGGAAAGCAAGGGTGAGGAGAAAAATTTTTGTCCGCAATTTGTAGGGAGAATCGGAAATCCGAAACATGAAGCTCCTCCTTTAGGGCGGTTTCACAAATAATGTGTCGTGTACTGTTTCACGGAGCCCCCGCTTGTGTGTCCCCTCTGCTCCCCCGAGTGGTCGCTGCCGGGGACACATAAGCTCCGGCTCTTACGAGTTCATAAAGTGTCACATGTCAACGAAAACCGCTCTAGGGAAATAAGGGGAACAAGGGGAATGACCCCAAAAAACCATACCACAAAAGAGGCTCTTTTCGACAAAACACGAAAAAGCCGCCCCAAAAGGAGCGGCCTGGTGGATCCAAGGAGAATAGGTAAGAAAGACGTTATCTGCGACGTATGCGGCAACTATGCTGTATCTGTAAGCATTATAGAACAGATTTTTCTTGAAATCAAGTAAAGAATTGTAAAGTTATGCAAAGTTCTCGAGAGAGGCTTCAGAAGGGGCTACAAGCCTCGGGATTCAAGATCCCGGAAGTAGAGAGAGATCTGCTGCAACCCCTCTTCCAGAACCTTGGGGCTGTAGGCATAGCCCAGGCGGTACCAGTGTTCCATACCGAAACAGGAGCCCGGCACCAGAAGAACACCATGTTTTTTCAGAAGTTCTTTACAGAAATCTTCGGAGTTCAGGGCATAACCGAAGTGAAGAAAAGCAGTGGTCCCCGCCTGAGGCTTTACATAACGCACCCGGGGCTCCTGCTGCACCCAGGCATCCAGCACCGCCGCTCCCCGACGCACCACCGGAAGATTGCGATCCAGAAGAGCCTTTCGGTGCTCCAGAGCCAAGGCTGCAAGGATTTCATCCATCTGGGCACAGCTTATGGTGGTGTAATCCCGCAGAAGCTCGCACTCCTTCAGGAACTCCTGAGGGGCCACGATCCACCCGGTGCGGATCCCCGCCAGGGAATAGACCTTGGACATGCTCCCGGTGCTGATGCCCTTTTCGTAGAGATCCGCCACGGAGGGCACCGAAGTCCCCTCTTCATGCACCAGCCCCCGATAGACCTCGTCGCAGAAGAGCCAGGCGTGATGCTCCTCGGCAATCTCCACAATTTCTTTCAGCATATCCCCTTCCAGAAGGGCCCCGGTGGGGTTGTTGGGGTTGCAGAGACAGATGAGATCCACTCCGGGCTCTGCAAGCTTTCGCAGCTCTCTGAGATTGGGGAGAAAATTGTCCTCCTCCCGAAGCCAGAGAAAGGAGACCTCCGCCCCGAAAGCCTCGGGGATGCTGTAATGCTGCTGATAGGAGGGAAGAGCGGCTATCACCCGCTTTCCGGGCTCGGAGAGAGCGGTAAGGGCGAGATAGTTCGCCGCAGAACCTCCGTTCATGATGAGCACGTTTTCACGGCTCTGTCTCTCATAGAGGGATGCCACCTGATCCTTGAGATCCGGATTTCCCGTGATATGTCCGTAGCTGAGACGGAGATCCAGAAGCGTGGAAAGAATCTGCTCCCTTCTTCCGGTGAGATCCAGCAGTTCCCCCAGGGCAAAGGAATCCACACAGGTCTCCCCGAGATTATAGGTTACTCCTGTTTCGTAGGTATCCATCCAGCGTTCCACAGCAAAAACGGGCATTTTCATAGAAAAACCTCCTTCAGGTTGGCGTTACGGCATTTAAAGCCCCTCGGGGGGGTAAAAATGCAATATTCAAGGAATTTCAGTAAAAATCAATTTCTCCAAAAGGCCCTCTGTGATAGGATAGGGAGACCAATTTCCATAAGGAGGGATGCACCATGGCACTGTTAGAGCATGTTCGTCTGGCCATCTTGGTGGAGGATCTCTACCACGAGCTTGAGTTCTGGTATCCCAGGCTTCGTATGGTGGAGGCGGGGGCCACGGTTCTGGTTGTCGGGCCGGAACGAAAAGAGTACCGGAGCAAACTCGGCTACCCCGTTACGGCGGATTTGCGGGCCGACGAGGTGGAGCCCCGGGATTTTCACGGGGTCATCATTCCCGGAGGCTATGCGCCGGACAAGATGCGCACCTGCGAGGCCATGGTAGGCTTCGTTCGGGATCTTGACAGCCAGGGGGCCCTCGTCGCCCAGATCTGTCACGCCGGATGGGTGCCCATCTCTGCGGGCATTCTCAAGGGGAAACACTGTACCTCCTATAAGGCCATTCGGGACGATATGATAAACGCCGGAGGGATCTGGGAGGATAGCCCGGTGGTGGTGGATGGTAATCTTGTCTCCAGCCGGCGTCCCGAGGATCTTCCGGAGTTCTGCAAGGCCATCATGGAGGTTCTGAAAGCCTCCGCCGCCAAACCCCCCTCTTCTTCCGCCTAACCGAGGTCTTTTCCCCCTTCCCCGGCACCTCCCTGAGGAGGGATGCCGGGGAAGGGACTACTGTTTTCGGCGGTTATTTCCTGCGGATTCCCGAAAAGAACAGGGGGAAAGCCCCTGCGAGGATCACCAGACCGGTTCCTCCCCCCAGGGAGCATCCTCCGCCGGAGCTTGCACCGGGGAGCGGAGTGGGAGCCCCATCTCTTTCGGAGAAAACCTTGAGACAGACGTTGCCGTTTTCCTTATACGTGGTGACAAGATCCTCCCAGAGATCTCCCGAGGCGGGGCGGACATAGCTCTCTCCGGGGTTTGCAGTGGCCCCCTCGGCATACCCCTCCCGGGGCTCCTCCACCGGAATGGGATAGGGAAATCCCGGAGTCTCCAGAGCTACCTGGAGGGAAAATTTTTCCCCCTTGGCTACTTTGAAGGGTTTTTCCAGAGAGACCGTGGAGTACCCCCCCCAGGGGAGGATTCCCTCGGCGAGAACCCCCAGATCCGTGCCGCTTCCGGGATCCCCCGAGAGGTTTCGACTCCCCCGGATAACGTAGGGACTCCCCCCCACGGGGGTGTAGAACCCCACCGCCAGGATGCTTTCATCCTCTTCGGCGGTGAAGACGTTGGCAAACTCGGCTCTGGAGCTCCCCTCAAAACCCATGCGGGAGAGCACCCCCAGAGGGTCGTACTGATAGATCCCCTTGTGGTCTGTGATGGGCTCTCCCTGGTAGGCTACCCCCCCCCAGAGAGAGGTATCATAATAGGAGACGTAGAAAATCCCCCCCTCTCCAAAGGCAGTACCCCAGCTGTTTTTGGCAATCCATGCCCCGTCCCCCTCGGGAGGGGTGCGAAAGTTTTCCGCCTTATAGGCATCATCCCAACCCACCAGAATCACCGCATGGTTGGAGATCTGTTCTCCGGTGTAGCAGTAGGCGCTGGTCTCTTCGTTAAACCACCCTTCGTATCCCTCCATGGGCATGTAGAGATGGGCGGTGCTCCCTCCGCAGAGGCGGATAAGCTCCTTGAGCTGGGGAGCCAGTTCGGGCTCCGAAGCTCTCCAGGGAACGCTCCAGGCCTGCTGTACCCGGGCAAGAGGAGGCTCCCCCCCCGAGGGAGCGTGAATTACGTAGAGCGGGGGGGCGGGATAGGGGGCATCAGATTCCGCCACGGGACCCCGCCACCGGGTGAGCACCGCCGTGGCCTTCTGATCGTTCCCCATCTGATCCAGCACGTTTTTATCGGGAAAATATTTGGTAAATCCCGGCTCCGAGGGCCCCGCATTGGCGTAGGTGAAGTAGGCCAGGTGGAGCTCCGAAAAGTTCACGTTCATCCGGTGCTGCAGAAGGAAAAAGGATTCTAATGCTCCCAGGGATGCAAAGGTCCAGCAGGTATCGAACTTTCCCTGATTTTTTACGGCGCTTACCGCCCCCAGAGTGCGGAGATCGAAGGAGAGCGGAAGGGGCTCCTCCCCAAAGATCCCCCCCTGAGGATTCGACACCGCAAAGGCCAGGGGCTGGGATCTCCCGGAGGCTTTCCATCCCCCCTGCTGAGGACTTCCGGAGGAGGAGAGCCCAGCCCCGGGATCCCAGACCACCAGAGAGGAGGAAGCCCCTGCAGCGAGACTCCCCCCCGTAAAAGCCATGCAGAGAAGAACGAAAAGGCCCCACCGAAAAAGGCCGGCACTCCTCTTCGAGAGAGCTCTACCCATGGGCCTTCTCTTTCCAGACTCCGTAAAAGACCCTCCGGGGATCCATTCCCTGCCGGGGCTCTCCGGTTTCGTCACTGTACCCGAAGACGCCTATCCCCTGAACCTCCATATACTCCGGAAGCTCGAGAAGGCGCCGCACCGTGGCTTCCTTGGGATCTCTCCGGTAGACTCCGAACCAGAGCCCTTCGAGCCCCAGGGATTTAGCGGCGATAAGCATGTTTTCCATGGCGGCAGCGCAATCCTCAAGCCATCCCAGACTTCCCTCGGGATACTCCCGAAGATCCCCGCAGACCGCTATGGCAAGAGATGCCTGTTCATAGAGAAAACCCTGGCGAAGCTCCCCCGCCAGCCGGTCGAGAAGCGCGGGCTCTTCCAGCACGAGAAAGCGGCAGGGCTGCCGGTTATTTGCGCTGGGGGCCGCACAGGCGCAGGCAAGAAGGGCATCCCGTTTGGGGGGCTCCACGGGTTGTCTTTTGCGAAAGCTCCGGATACTCCGTCGGGCAAGAATGGTCTGGATGACCTGATTGTTTTCCATCTCTATCCACACTCCTTATTGTCGTAACGGGGCTCTACTGCCCCCCTATCCATTTTTCCGTAAGAGCCTCTCGAACTTCCTCCACCACGCGGCTCACGAGATCCCGAAGTTCCGGCTGGCCCTTCGGCAACGCCACCGCATACCACTCCCGGGAGAGAGTTTTGGGGAGCACCGCAATCTCTCCGCTTTTTACCCGAGGTTCCAGAAGAATCGGGGCAAGATCGGTGACGGTTCCTGCCACCTCCCCTGCAAGAAGAGCCTCATAGCACTCCGGAATGTTGGCCAGAAGGACGATGGAGGAGGCATTGAAGAAGGTGCGGGCCGCCTCCTCGGAAGTGGTGTCGGCGGGGGTGGCCACAAGCTTTCCACGAAGTTGCTCGGGGGTGAGGATCCCGGAACCGGGAAGCACCGACACCGCCTGCCCCGTGGTGAAGTAGGGGGCCGAGAAGTCGCAGACCTCTGAACGCTCAGGGGTAACGCTTATGGTAGCCGCCACAAGATCGTAGCGATCCCAGGTGTAGGAGGGATTCCACGCCAGAGTCACCTCCTCCCAGGAGAGAGGCACCAGCTCCAGGGGAACCCCCACAGCCTCCGCCAGGTGACCCATCAGATCGATATCGAACCCCCGAAGAGCCCCCTCTTCGGTAAAGGCGAAGGGGTAGAGCCGAAAATCGGGGACCCCCGCCCGAAGCACCCCCCGTTCTCGGATCTCCTCGAGAGAGCTTGCTCTTGCAGGCCCCTCTCCCTGGCCGATCATCCAGATGGCACAAACTCCCAGCAGAAGAAAGAATTTTCCCCAGTAACGCCTCATCTCCTTCGCCCCCCTTTCATGGATCTTTTCTACATAGCCTTTTTAATCCTTCCTAAGAACGCAAGGACTCTGAATGTCTCCTATTGCCGCGACTCATCCCGCACCAGAAGATAGACCCACTGGGGGCTTCGGCTCCGCTGCTCTTCTTTGAGAGGAGAGAGAGGCTCCGGCAGTTCTCCCCCGTCCTTTCCGGAGGAACTCCCCGGAGTTCCCCCCCAGAAAAGATCTGCCTCATCTCCGGGAATCTTTTCGCTGAATTCCAACACCCCCGGATCGCTGAGAACCTTTACCCCCACAAAGAGCTTTGTCCCCTGATCCTCACTGATAATTCCCACGCTGTACCGGCTGGAATCGAGAGTACGGCCCATCCGGGCACCGAGATCCTCCAGGGAAACGTCGAAAAGCTCCTGGTCCGGAGCAGCGGCAAAGAGCTCGATTCCTGCAGACTTCATGGCTTGAAGATCCCCCAGATGGCGCTCCACCTCGGGGCCTCCCCGGCGGGCAGAGAAGAGCACTCCCACGGTACCGAGAACTATACAGGCCAAAACTGCGATAATAACAATGCCGAAGGTATCTAACTGCAAAAAGGTATCCTTCCCCGAAAACTGCTTCTGCTGCATTGATCCATCACCTGCTCTTTCTTATGATAATGCCTGACCATGGCTTGATACTCCCGAAAAACATTCTCGCCCTAACCTCCGGTTCTGTCAATGCCGTGCTGCGTCATGCTGAAGTGAGGAGAATATTGCCTTCCGTTATCCATCATACCCTATTTTCGGAAAAGAGGCCTCATACCCTTGAGGAACAGAGAAAAATATGGACAGCTATGCGGGGAGGCCCTGCTCACCCTAACGAATAATCTAAAAAATAAATGAAGCCCCCGGGGAGTTCCCCGGGGGCTTCATGATCACGCGGCGAGAACATCTCCCCCGGAGGGGAGAGGCTTTCCCGCTACAGTGCGGCTTCCACCTTCAGCACCGCCTGGGGATGATTTTCCAGCCATCCCTTCCAGAGATCCTGATACTCCTGCAGGAACCAGAGGGCGGTCTCCTCCAGGCTGGCGTCGTTCTCTTCCATGTAGGCCAGCACTTTATTTGTAAGTCCCAGAGTGGTGCTGTACTGACGCAGAAAATCCTCGACATCCGGGTTCTCCTGGATAAATGCGGTGTTGGCAAGCTTGAGAACCCGGCAGCTCGGGAAGGCACAGGCTCCGGTGCTATCCCAGATCTCCTTGTCGTAGGGGGGCTCTTCCAGCTTGGTCATGTCGAACATGCCGAGAATGGGGGTGGGCTCCCAATAGTAGGCCAGCACCGGTTTCCCCTGTTTGTAGGGGCCGGCGATCCCCGCAGCGAGAGCGCTGGAAGACCCGGCGAACATGTTGTTATAATAGGCATCCAATCCGTAGGATTCCAGCCTCTGCACGTTTTTGCTGGAGACGTTCCATCCCGTGGGGCCGTTGAGAAAGCGCCCCTTCTCGGGATCTTCGGGATCCGCAAAGAGATGAGCATACTTGGGAAGATCCTCCACGGAACGGAGATCCGGCGCCATGGGCTCGATCCCCCGTTCGGGGTCTCCCTTGATCACGAAGGTGGGAACGTACCACCCCTGAGGAGAGTCGGGGAAGTTCTTCCCCAGAGAGATCATATCTCCCTTCTCCTGAGCCTTGGCCCAGAATTCCGGCACATTATCCACCCATCCCTCCATGGAGAGCTGGATATCCCCCCGCTCAATTCCCATGAGCCCCGGAAGGGACTCCACAAAGAGATACTCCACGGGCTTGTCGAAACCCTTCTCAATGATGAAACCCGCGATGCGGTTATGAAGCTGTACGCTCTCCCAGGAGAAATCCGCAAATTTCACGACTTCTCCCCGGGCCCAGAGTACGGAGCTTCCCGTCAAAAGAAAGACTCCCACCATTACCGCCAGAACTGTGTTCCTCATAAATTTCTTATGCATTAAACTCTCCTTTCGATGGCTCTTCATTTCTGATCCTGTTCAATTCTCCAATTTCTTACCTTGCAAAAACACTTCCAAGGGTTCTCGCCGCTTTTGCCGCTTTCATGCTATTCCTCTTGGGAGGACTCCAGGGCCTTCATAAAATCCTCCCCCACCTTCATAAAGGCTCTTTCAAAGGCCCTCATATCTCCCTCGAAGGTGGTAACGTAGAGCTCGGTCTCTTGGGGATTTTTCACGTACCGCACCCCAAACCCCTGGGGCACCGCCGGACCGTATCCCGCCACCCGAATGCTCTTGCCCCCCGTGGCGCTGGTGCTCATCCAGAACTCGTTAAACTTCTTCCAGCCGGGACTGGCAAAAAAGGGCAGCTCTTCCGGGGAAAGCCCCTGAAGGGCAGCATAGCTTTCGAGAAAACCCAAATTACCGTCCATGCCCTTCCCCTGACGGCAGAGAAGAATACGCTCTCCATGGGCCTTCCCCGCCCGCCGCAGCAGGGGGGCGAGAGACTCTTGCCGGGCTCCCTCTCCGTAAGCCCTAAGGCAGGAGGCCGCTTCCGAAGTAAGGGGACGGGTTCCCTCGGTACGCCCCTGCCGGAAGTGCCGAAGGCTCACGGATTCGAAGGCGCTGCGCAGGGTTCCCCAAAGCTCCTGCTGCACCCCCAGCAATGCGAGCTGTACGAAGGCATCCGGACTGAGGCGGAGCTTCTTCAGAGCCGAAGCCCCGAAGGAGGAAAAACGCAGGATCTCCAGCTGCACCCTCTGGCGCAGCCGGGCATTCTCCCGGCGGATCTCCCGGGCCCTTTCCTCCAGCTCCGGAGGGAAAGCGAACTCCAGAAGCTCCGGGGTTCCCAGGGAAGCATCCGAAGGGCTCTTCTCGGGAATATCCTCACAGAGAAAGGCCGCCACCCGGCTCATTGAACCTCCATCCCGGCAAGAGTGGTCATAATTCCATCCTCCCACCCCTTCGGGATAGACGATAAGCTGAAAGGATTTGTCGTACCAGCGGTTATCCGGAAGGCCCCCGAAAAGGTTCTCACAGAAGGCCTGCTCTCCCACCCCGGGAGAATCTTCCAGTACCAGCACGAAGAGGGCCTTTTCGATGATCTCCAAATTGTGCCGGTTCTGGGGGAGTTGTCGCAGATCTTCCCGGATCTTCCCCCACTCCCGCCGATTTGCGGCGGTAAAGACTCCCGGAGAAAAGCCCAGGGGCTCCGTATGGCTCCAGAGTTCCCGAAAAACTTTTTCCAGGGCGGCTCTGGAGGGATAGTTTCCACTTTCGTCCAGCACCTTCAGGGAGTAAATACGCCCCCGGCGAAAGATCACCATGTGGGAAGATTCGGAAGCCCGAAAGCTGCGATCTTCGGAAACTCCCGGAATACGGGTGCAGCCGAAGAGATTCTGGTACTGCTCCATAGACTGGGGGGTTCCCTTAACCTCCTCCGGAGGAAGGGTTCCCCGAAGAATCTGGCGATGTAGCTCCAGGGCTCGGGCGGTGAAACGCGCCGCCAGGGCCGCCCCGGAGGGAGCCTGGGGCTCGAAAAAGTAAAATGGGTTAATGTAGATGGGAAGGCTCATGGGAAATCTGAGATACCAACTCTCCCAGAAGGGACGATATTTTCCCAGGGAGGGATCTTTCCGAAGCTCTTTCCGAAGATCCCCCTGGAGCTTGAAACCCCTTCCTGAGGGGTCCTTCAGGGCCTCCGCACTTTTAAGCGTTTCCTCGTACTCCCGGGAATCCAGAAGGGGCTCCACCCAGTTTATAAAACGGGGCACGCTCTCCTCCAGAGGCTCCACCTCCAAAAGGGGGAGGGAGTTTCCTTGCAGGGAAGAAGATCCGAACATACTCTCACCTCAATTCACAGGGATAAAAAAGGCTGAGGAAATCCCCCCCTATTGCAGGGAGGATGCCACCTTGGCCACCACCTGAGGATCCTCTAGCCACTTCTCCCAGATCTGAGGATTCTCCTGAAAAAACCATCGGACCGTCTCCTCCAGGGAGGCCCCTTGCTGTTCCATATAGGCCAGAGTGCTGTTGGTAAGCTCCAGACTGGTAGCATATGCTTCGAGAAAAGATTGAATGGCTGGATTCGCTTCGAGGAATTCCCGGTTTGCCACCTTGAGCACCCGACAGCTCGGGAAATCACATCCTGCGGTGGTATCCCATATTTCTTTGTCATAGGGGGGTTCTTCAAGCTTGGTCATATCATACATGCCGAGAATGGGGGTGGGCTCCCAGTAGTAGGCCAGTACGGGCTTGCCCTTCATGTAGGCCTCGGCGATCCCCGCCGCAAGGGCGCTACCGGAACCGGCGTAGAAGTTATTGAAGGATTCTTCCAGACCGTAGGCCTTGAGCTTCTTAAGATTGATGGAGCAGATAACCCAGCCGGTGGGGCCATTCAGAAAGCGTCCCTTTTCAGGAACTTCGGGGTCTTGAAAGAGATGGGCGTACTTGGGCAGATCCTCCACGGAATGCAGATCCGGAGCCACCGCCTCGATACCCCGCTGGGGATCTCCTTCGATCATGTACGTGGGAACATACCACCCCTGGGGTGCGTCGGGATAGTTCTTCCCCAGATCAAGCACCTTTCCCCGATCCCAGGCACCTCTCCAGAAATCCGGAGAGTTATCCACCCAGGTCTCCATGGCGATCTGTAGATCTCCCCGTTCCAGCCCCAGAAACCCCGGCAGCTCCTCCACAAAGGAATATTCAGTGGCTCGATCAAAGCCCTTTTCCAGAATATAGCCGGCGATACGGTTGTGAAGCTGGGCGCTGGACCAACTGAAATCCGCAAAGACGATGGGCTTTTCCCGGGCCGGAAGCGAAACTGCCCCCAAGGCTACCATCATCACTACTCCCAAGATACCTGCTATCCACCTCGACACCCTTCTCAGCAAACCCTTCTTCATGTAAAACTCCTTCCATATGTTATGATGCACTGCTTGATCTATCGTATAGGGGAGCACTCCTCCCCTTTCCGCCATGTACAGCAACAACAGCACCTCCTTCGTGGGGGAACCCCAAAGAAGAAGGCACCCCCCCAGAGAACCTCTGGGGAAGCACGAAATTTTCCCGTGGCAAGGCAAGGCTCGAAAGCCTGAGAACAGAAATTTTTAGGAAAGAAAAAACCGGGAGCCTCCTTTAGGAGGACAGGCAAGTGAAAATACGATTATTATTATATCACATCTCTCGTTTTTTTCAAAATCACCCTCCTTTGATTATCCACATCACGCTATCCCTGGCCCTTCAAGGAATACTCACTGAAGATCTAGCACGCCCATCCCTCTGGGTGGTATGATGCGATGTACCAGAGCATTTTCACAGATAATCCGGCAAGCTGCCGAATCTAAGGAGGGTTTAAAGCAATGAGTATGCGACGCAAGGATAAGCAAATTACGGATAACCTGATTCTTCTGGAGATGCTTCGCTCCGCCAAGGTCTGCCGGCTCGGCATCTGCTCCCTGGAAGGGGAGCCCTACGTGGTGCCCCTCTGCCCCGCCTACTGCGAGGAGGAACACGCTCTCTACTTTCACGGCTCCCGGGGGGGACACAAGCATACCCTCCTCCGGGAAAATCCCCGGGGGTGCTTCGAAATCGAAGAAGGGGTTACTCTTGTGGAGAACGAAGATCCCTGCGAATGGGGGATGCGCTACCGTAGCCTGGTGGGGTTCGGAAAGGCAGAGTTTCTTGACACTCCTGAGGAAAAGCAACGGGGGTTGAACATTATCGTGGAACACTATACGGGAAAGCCTTCGAAACAGATCTTTCCGGAGCAGATGCTCCAGAGGGTGGATCTCTTCCGAATTCCCATCGAAAGCCTCACGGGGCGGCAGAGCCTCTGAGAAAAGAAAATATCCCGGGGCGGCTCTAGGCCTCTCCGGGATATTTTTCTGCGATGGGAAACGCCGCGTCCCCAAAAAAGACGCTACATGAACCCCTGATAGCGCCGTTTTACCACCGCAGTATGCACGTAGTTGATCATGGTGATGAAGTCGAAAACGGGTCTTCCCGTGGCCTGCTGCACCGCAAAACCGTAGGGGGGGAGATCGCTGCACTCCAGCACAATGGCCCCCACCTCGGGATGCTCTTCAATCATTTGCTGAGCCACCCCCACCACTTCCTCCTCCACCTTGTCCGAATCCAGAGTGCCCTTTTCGAGAAGCACCGAAGAGTAGAACTCCTCCTGCTCCTCCATGCCGTAGAGCGCCAGAGGAATCTCCGGCCCCACCCCTACGTTGGCGAAGTGCTCCGGAGTGAGAACGGACTTGTTGGCGGTGATCACCCCAATCTTCTGATCCTTCTTGAGGGTACGGTGGATAAAGGGTATTTGAAGAAGGCTGGAGAGAAAGACCGGGATCTCCACCGCCTCCGCCACCTGGGGCTGAAAGAGCGCCATAAAGCCACAGGCTCCGGTGATGGCCTTCACTCCCTCATCCTGAAGCTGCCGGGCTCCTTCGAGAAAGGGCTCCAGCAGAGAGGGGTCTCTCTGGTTCAAAAGCCTTTCGATGGAAGCTCCCCGAACCTCCTTATAGCGCACGGGAAAATCGAAGGTACTGGCATTGCCCACGTTGCCGGGTACACAGGGATAGGCCGCATCAAGGATGAGAATGCCTATGGATTCTCCATCCCAGGAGCGTTTTGTGTTCCGTACACGGTACACCGTCATTTGTTTCTCTCCCCCTTCGGGTATGCAAAGTATGATACACGTATACATTCCGGAAGATTGTAGCCCTTTGAGCCTCCCTGCACAAGCTTTTTCCTGTTTCTGGATCCTCGAAAAAATTCCCCGGGGGCTCCAAAGTGGAGCTATGCCTCTTCGGGCATATCTCCGTTCCGCAGTACCGCCCCCTCGGTGCCGGAGGTAACAAAGTGACGGTACCGGCTGAGGAAGGGGCTCTCCATGGGCTGAGGCTTGGGAACGTAGCTCTGTCGCCGTCTTTCCAGCTCCTCTTCAGAGACTTCCAGAGAGAGCGACCTGGCAGGGATGTCGATGGCGATGATGTCCCCCTCCTGTACCAGGCCGATGGGGCCTCCTACGGCGGCTTCGGGAGAGACGTGGCCGATGGAGGCTCCCCGGGTGGCTCCGGAGAAGCGACCGTCCGTAAGAAGCGCTACCGAACGATCCAGCCCCATGCCGGCGATGCTTGAGGTGGGCCCCAGCATCTCCCGCATTCCCGGGCCTCCCCGGGGGCCTTCGTTACGAATCACCACCACATCGCCAGATTTAATTTCCCCTGCGGCGATGGCGGCACTGGCCTCCTCTTCACATTCAAAGACCCGGGCGGGGCCGGAGTGCCGCATCATTTCGGGAAGCACCGCGCTCTGCTTCACCACCGAGCCGAGGGGGGCGAGATTCCCCTTGAGAATCGCCATTCCCCCTTCGGCATGATAGGGATTGTCCAGAGGGCGAATAACTTCGGTGTTCCGGATCACCGCCTTTTCGTAGTTTTCCTTCACCGTATGGCCGTTCACCGTGGGGAGATCTCCATGGATCAGCCCCTTGGGAGCCAGACGCTGCATCACCCCTTGAATGCCTCCCGCCTCATGAAGATCCTGAATATGATATGCCCCGGCGGGGCTCATGCTGCAGAGGTGCGGGGTCTTTCGGCTGATCTCGTCCATGAGATCCAGCGAGAGGGTATGCCCCGCCGCAGAGGCGATGGCGGGAAGATGGAGAGCGGTGTTGGTGGATCCCCCCAGGGCCATATCCACCGCCACGGCGTTCTCGAAGGCCTGAAAGGTAAGGATATCCCGGGGGCGGAGGTTCTTCTCCACCAGCACCATCACCGCCCGGCCCGCGTTTTTGGCGAGACGCTCCCGGGCGGCATAGACCGCGGGAATGGTGCCGTTTCCCGGAAGGGCCATACCCAGAGCCTCCATCATGCAGTTCATGGTGTTGGCGGTGAACATCCCCGCGCAGGAGCCGCAGGTGGGACAAGCGTTCTCTTCCAGCTCCCAGAGTTCTTCATCGGTCATGTTTCCCGCTCCGTGCCGCCCTACTCCTTCGAAGACACTGCTGAGATCCGTATCGTTCTCGCCGCATTTCCCCACCCCCGCCAGCATGGGGCCCCCACTTATGATAAGGGAGGGAAGATTCAGCTCCGCCGCGGACATGGCCATCCCCGGAATGATCTTGTCACAGTTGGTGACGTAGACCAATCCGTCAAGAGCGTGGGCCCGGGCCATGACCTCCACGGAATCCTTGATCAGTTCCCGGCTGGGGAGAGAGAATTTCATCCCCTCGTGGTTCATGGCAATGCCGTCGCATACCCCGATAACGGGAAACTCCAGGGGAAGCCCTCCTGCGGCATAGACCCCCGCCTTCACCGCCTCGGTGATGCGCTTGAGATGCACGTGGCCGGGGATAATGGAGTTGAAGGCGTTCACCACCCCGATCCAGGGGCGTTCGATCTCCCA
>NPIG01000175.1_pt1 | contig 66964 bp, 58 predicted proteins | sample 8637441 | NCBI WGS metagenome assembly NPIG01 (sample SAMN07420675, study PRJNA396082) | bioreactor metagenome | isolation source: sample BR6 brine-fed electro-methanogenic bioreactor BR | place: Japan: Kochi | collected 2016-06-14
AACCTAACCGGACATCACTGGAGCTTATCGGAAAATTCCTTCCTCCAGAAGCGGTTCAGATTCAATAAACCGCCTGTGCTCATTCGATCGGATCCAGAGAGAGAACCTGAACCAGCTTTCCTGTGACCTGCCATTTCACATCCAGATCAAACAAACGGATGCCGTATATTTTCCCTTCCCCGGGAAAGGACCCGGCATGATAACCGGGCCGGGGATCGTTTCCCAGAACCTGGGTAATCAGTGAAGCCAGATTGGGAATGCAGGCGGTCAGTGCCTGACACTGCCGCTGGGCTTCATCGGAAAAAAACACGTCAAGCCGGGGTTCGGGCCGGTTTCCCGCAAATCCGCCGTCTGCCTCTTCAATGGTATCGGCCCAGGGCAGGTAAGGTTTGATATCCAGCACCGGCGTTGCATCTAGAATGTCCACGCCGGACAGGTGCAGTACCGGACCTTTGCCGGTATGTTCCACATATTCCAGTTTTACGGCGGACATACCGATGGGATTGGGCCGGAACGGGGACCGCGTGGCAAATACCCCGGCTTTTTTGTTTCCTCCCAGGCGCGGCGGCCGGACCAGGGGAGACCAGGTGTTGTTTCGGATCTCATGAAAGAGGAATATCAGCCAGATATGGGAAAATGTTTCCAGCTCCCGGACAGCATCCCTGTCGGCAAATGCCGGATGAAACACCAGCCGGCCGGGGGCGTCAGGTACCAGATTCATCTGCCTTGGGATGCCGAATTTTTCCTTGAAGCAGGTGTACAGGGTGGCGATGGGGGTAAAGGTGGGGGAAACGGTATGGGGGGGTGTCATCGCATGACCAGCCAGATTCCCAGAAACATCACCAGCATGCCGGAGATCCGGGACACGGTGATGGGCCGGATGTCAGCCCCGAACAGGCCGAACTGATCGATGAAGGCCGCTGTGGCGAACTGGGCCGCCACCATGATGGTGAATGCCGGCACCAGCCCCAGCCGGGGCACACTGAATCCGATGGCCGCAATGAGGATCAGCCCCATGGGGCCTGACAACAAGGTGTACCAGGGCACCTGGGACAGGCCGGACAGGTTTCCGCCCCGCAGCAGAATCATGATGATGCCGATGATGAAGCCCCCGCCGCCGTAAGTGACGAACACACTTTCCAGGGTGCCTGCCTGTCTGTCTATGCTTCCCATCAGCTGGCCCTGAAGAGCCACGGCAATACCGCCGATGGCGGCAATGATGACCAGATGGATCACGTTCACAAGTCTCTCCTTTGTACAGGAACCGGCCGTGATCCGATCTTCAAGCGGTTCAGCCCGGTTCTCCGGTTGGTTTGATTCCCCCTCTACTACTAAAAAAGAGAAATCAAATCAAGCCGGTTAACATCTGGTCCCGAATTTTCCTTTTCAAGTGCCGCGTTCTGTTATATTTTACCCGCACAAAATCAAGGATGATGAACGGAGGGCATATGAGAATTCCCGTGATCGTGGTTATAGCCGTGCTGGTTTTTCTGCTCACCAGATTTGTGATTTCCAGAAAACTGCTCTATTTTCCGGTCAAGGCGGACCCGGAGTACCTGGCACAGATCACGGCCCGGATTCCGGAGGCGGAAGCGATCCGGATTCCCGTGGGGAAAACCACCGTGCTTCATGGGTGGCTGGTGACAAAAGATCCGGCCCGCCTGTCCACGGTGTTCTATTTCGGCGGCAATGCCGAAGAGGTGTCCGTGAACCTGAACGATTTTTCAGACCGCCTGAACGCCAATGTCATCCTGGTCAATTACCGGGGATACGGACAGAGCGGCGGATCTCCCACCGAGGACCGTCTGAAATCGGACGCTTTGGCCATTTTCGATCATATGGCGGACCGGCTGGGCCTTGACCCGGCCCGGTGTGCCGCCTGGGGCCGGAGTCTGGGGTCTTCCATGGCGGCCTGGCTGGCTCTGGAGCGGGGACTGGGCAAACTGATTCTCACCTGTCCCTTTGACAGCATCCAGGCGGTGGCAGGGGCATATTACCCGTCCTGGCTGGTGAATCTGGTACTGGAAGACCGGCACCGGACCATTGATTTTGCCCGTCAGATCACCTGTCCGGCCCTGATTCTGGTGGCCCCGGACGATGAAGTGATCTCCTACCGGCATACCCACCGCCTGTATGAGCGGCTGTCCGGCCCCAAACAGCTGGTGCCGGTCCACGGGGCCGGCCATAACACCATTTCTTCGTTTGACGCCTATTTCAATGCCGTGAACACGTTTCTGGAACAGGACCGGAAAGACCCGGAATTTGACGCGCTGCCGGAGGCTCCGGTTCAATGACACACCCTTCTGATCGATCCAGTGCGGCCCGGATGGAAATCCGTCACGCGGTCCAGGCGGGCATCCCCATTTTCATCGGATATTTTCCCGCGGCCGTGGCCTTCGGCATCCTGGCCAAAGGGTGCGGCACCAGTCTTTTGGAGGCGTTTCTGTTTTCCGCGGTGGTGTTCGCCGGGGCCAGCCAGTTCATCGCGCTGAACCTGCTGATGACTGGCATGGGGCCGGCAGGCATCATTCTGACCACCCTGCTGGTGAATTTCCGACATTTTCTCATGAGCGCCTACCTGTCCACGCGGCTCAGGAATCTGGCCCGCAAAACCTATTGTCTCCTGGCGTTCGGGGTGACCGATGAAGTGTTTTCCGTGCTGTCGTTCCACGACAAGCCCCTGACCCCCCGGTTCGTGTTGTTTCTGGAACTGTCCGCCTGGTCCGGATGGGTGTCCGGCACGGTGTGCGGATTCGGGCTGGGCGGGTTTCTGCCCGACATTCTGACCCAGAGCATGGGAGTGGCCCTGTACGCCCTGCTGCTGGCAATTCTGATGCCGGCCCTCAAAGCGTCCAGGCGGACGGTGGTTCTGGCGGTCCTGTCGGCCGGTTTGAACACGTTGCTGATCTGGCTGGATCTGCTGCCGGCCGGGTGGACCATTATTGTCTGTATCCTGGTGGTGGCGTCTGTGGGCGCCATGCTTACCCCGGAGAAAAAGGAGGCCGTCCATGAATGACTCCCTGATTCCCCTGATTCTAGGAATGGCCGCCGTGACTTATGTTCCCCGGCTCATGCCGTTTTTGCTGCTGAACCGGCTGCGCATCCCTTTTCGGGTGAACGCATTCCTGAAGGCCATTCCCGTGGCCGCCATCGGGGCCCTGATCGTTCCCGGTGTTCTGACCGCCACCCCGGAACTGCCGGCCGCGGCCCTGGCCGGCATGGGGTTCACCCTGGTTTACGGCCTGTTCAGGGGCGGCATCATTGTCCCGGTTCTGGGGGCGGTGGGGGTCGCCTGGCTGGTGCTGGCATTTTTCGGATGACCATTCATCCGGCCGGGCCGAAGCCGGTAAAAATGTTTTGACATCCACCGCCATTTCCGGATATATTTAACACACCTGACTTGAAACTCCTCTGATCCGGCTGTTTAAATCCTGCCATTCATTCTGCGTGCCAGCGGTATTCTTTTTTTTAAATCCATTATTCAGGGAGGTTACATCAATGAGCGACAGTGTCTACAAAATTATCGATCTGGTAGGAGCCAGCACCACATCCTGGGAAGATGCCGCCAACAAGGCCATTGCCAAAGCGTCCGGATCTCTTAGGGATCTTCGCATCGCCGAGGTTCAGAAGCTGGACATCAAAATCGAGGACGGAAAACCGGCCCAGTTCCGAACCAACATCCGCCTGTCCTTCAAGTATCAGGATTGACGGGCGGGCACAACCGGCCGTGAAAAATCAGGCATGGGTCTTTCATGGCTCTATCCGGGCCGGTAGTGGAGATCAGGTCCGGACCTGTCCGGAACCCCATGCCACGAACTTGGTGGTGGTCAGCTCCCGGATGCCCATGGGGCCGTATGCGTGCAGCTTGGAGGTGGAGATGCCGATCTCGGCCCCCAGCCCCAGTTCCCCGCCGTCGTTGAACCGGGTGGAAGCGTTGACGATGACCAGGGACGCGTCCACCTCCCGCACAAACCGCCGGGCGTTGTCATAATTACGGGTGATGATGGCTTCGGTGTGATTGGAGCCGTATGCGGCGATGTGGGCCATGGCCTCATCCATGTCCGGTACCACCCGGACCGCCAGAATCAGATCCAGGTATTCAGCCGGCCAGTCTGCTTCCGTGGCCGGCTGGATATTTTTCAAAATCCGGCGGCAGGCATCACAGCCCCTAAGCGTCACCCCGGCCTGGGTCATGGCGGTGTGTATCTTCGGCAGAAACACCGGTGCGATGGATTCATGCACCAGAAGCGTTTCCAGGGCATTGCACACGCCCGGCCGCTGGGTCTTGGCATTGACGCAGATCGCCACAGCCATGTCCAGATCGGCCGTGTCATCCACATACGCATGGCACACCCCTTTATAATGCTTGAGCACCGGAATGGTCGATTTTTCCACCACATGCCGGATCAACCCTTCACCGCCCCGGGGAATGATCAGGTCCACCAGGGCTTCCTGTTTCAGCAGAATATCCACGGCCTCCCGGTCCCGCACCGGAATCACCTGGGCCGCGGCTGCCGGCAGCCCGGCGTCGGCCAGCCCCTGTGCAATGACCTGTGCCAGGGCCATGTTGGAGTGCAGGGCCTCGGATCCGCCCCTGAGAATCACGGCATTGCCCGCTTTCAGGCACAGGCCGGCCGCATCCACGGTAACGTTGGGCCGGGATTCGTAGATCATGCCGATCACCCCCAAAGGAATCCGCATCTTCGCGGTTTCCAGGCCGTTGGGACGGATACTGGAATCCGACAGGGTGCCCACCGGGTCATCCAGGCCGGCCACATATGCCAGGCCGTCGGCCATGGCGGCGATGGTGGCGTCCGTGATGGTGAGCCGGTCGATCATGGCATCAGACAAACCATTTTTCCTGGCTGCGGTCACATCGATGGCGTTTTCTTGCTGAATGACGGCGGCGTTTTGTTTGAGCCGCCCGGCCATGGCTGTCAGGGCCGCGTCTTTCTGTTTTCTGGGCACCCCGGCCATGGTTTTGGCGGCAGCCCTTGCCGCAACGGCAATGTCGATAATCTGCGTTTCAATGGACATGGAGATCTCCCTGGGTTTTAATGGGTTTCAAAGATAGAAGTGACCGGTTCGATGGGGATGGCCGGTTCACTCCGGATCGGCGGTGATCACCAGGTTGTCCCGGTGGATGACCTCATCATAAGGCCGGTACCCGAGCCGCTCCTTGATCTGGCTGGTCTGGCATCCCATGATCTTGAGCACATCCGTGGCATTGTAGTTCACCAGGCCCATCCCTAAAACATGGTTGTCCTGATCCATGAATTCCACGGGGTCGCCAACGTCAAAATAATCATCCACCCGGACAATGCCCGATGGCAAAAGGCTTTTGTGCTGACGGACCACGGCGTCCCTGGCGCCGGCATCGATGGTGATCCGGCCTTTGGGCTGGAGGGTCAGGCCGATCCATTTTTTCTTCGAGTTGAGTTTTTCCGCTTTGGGAACAAAATAGGTGCCGTCAAAGGTGTTTTCAAAAATGGACAGCAGAATGTCCGGCGTGAATCCGCAGGCGATGATTTTGGGAATGCCGGCAGTGGTAAGCTTCCGGGCAGCAGTGATTTTTGTTTTCATGCCGCCGGTACCCAGGGGGCCGGCAATGGTGCCGGCCATCTCTTCGATGCGGGCACCGGGATTGTCCACCACCCTTATGAGCTGCGCATCGTCATGAAGCCGGGGGTCTTTGTCGTACAGCCCGCCGATGTCCGTGAGGTTGATCATGAGATCCGCGTCCATGAGCATGGTGATCATGGCGCCCAGGTTGTCATTGTCCCCGAACTGCAGAGACTTGACCGCCACGGTGTCGTTTTCGTTGATGATGGGCAGCACCTGCCAGTTCAGCAGCGTGTTGATGGTATTTCTGGCATTCAGGTATCTCACCCGGTCACACAGATCGCTTCGGGTCAGCAGCAGCTGGGCCACTTTCCGGCCGCAGGTTTCCACGGCCTTTTCCCATTCCCGGATCAGGTCGGCCTGGCCGATGGCGGACACGGCCTGGCGCTTGGGAATGTCGGACGGCCGCTTGGACAGTCCCAGTTTGGTGACACCGGCGGCCATAGCGCCGGAGGAGACCAGAATCACCTGGATGCCCCGGTCGAACAGCCGGCAGATCTGACCGGACAGGCTGGCGATGATGTCAAGGTTCAGACTGTTTTTCCGGGTCAGCACGCCCGAGCCCACCTTGACGACGATGCGGTGGACCGGACCCGTGAGCCGGGAATGAAGCGGTGTGTTCATGGTGGAACGTTACATACCCTTATATCTGAAATGTTGGCAAAATTTTTACCTATGCCCATCCGGATCAAAAGTCAACCTGAAAAATGAAACCGGCTGCCGGCCGGGCAGAAAGTGAAAACCCTTTACAGTCAAAACAGAGACTGATACAAAGTTTTCAGCCTGGATCGAATGGGTTGAAAGACACACAAACTTTTCATGAAAAAACGGTTTGCTAAATGACTGACCCTGAAAATTTGATGAGATCCGGGAAAAAATCCGGAAGCGGACCAGGAGGACTAATGAAGATATCTGAAAACAAGAAAAAAGAGATGCTCTGGACCATGATCCTGTCCAGGCAATTTTCCGACGTACTGGTGGACCTGTGTCAAATCGAGGGAAAAATCCCCGGCATGATGATTCTGTCCACCGGCCAGGAAGCGGTAGGGTCGGGCGTGTGTGCGGCCCTGACACCCGATGACGTGATCATCACCAACCACCGCAGCCACCATCATCTTCTGGCAAAAGGCGCGGACCCCAAAGCGGTCATGGCGGAGATCTTCTGCCGGAAAACCGGGTGCAATAAAGGCAAAAGCGGAACCCTGCATCTGTCCGTGCCGGAAGTCAATGCCCCGTGCACCAGTACCGTGGTGGGGGCGTCTCTGCCCATTGCCGTGGGCCGGGCCTTTGCCCAGCAGTACAGACGGGAAAAAGCGGTCACGGTCTGTTTTTTCGGAGACGGGGCCGCGGATGAGGGATCGTTTCACGAAGCCCTGAACCTGGCCGCCCTCTGGCGGTTGCCGGTGATATTTGTGTGTGAAAACAATGTGTATGCCGGGGCCCAGCGGTATGAAGAGCATACCCGGGTCAAAGATATTGCGGAGCGGGCCAGAAGCTATGACATGCCGGGAACCGTTGTGGACGGCAACGACGCCCTGGCGGTTTACAGGGCCGCCGTTGAAGCCAGACACCGGGCACTCAACGGGGAAGGCCCCACGTTGATGGAATGCAAGACCTACCGGTTGCGGGGCCATGGGGAATCCGATCCCCAGCATTACCAGCCACCGGATGAGATCAGGGCATGGCAGGAAAAAAATCCCATTACCCGGCTTGAAAAGGCCCTCATTGAATCGAACGTCATCACTGGGGCTGATCGCCGGGAAATGGCAGCCAGAGCGGAAAAAACCGTAGCCGAGGCGGTTCGGTTTGCCGAGCAGAGTCCTTTTCCCGCGCCCCATGAAGCCCTGGAAGATGTGTATGCATAATCTTTGTGCAGCGATCATGCAAAAACAATCAAGGAATGATACCATGCAGACATTAGGAATGGGACAGGCCGTCAACCAGGCCCTGAAAGAAGAGATGCGCCGGGATGCCAACGTGTTTATTGCCGGAGAAGGGGTCGGGGTCGGCATCCATGACAACCCCCTGTTTCCCACTGCGGGTCTCCTGGAAGAGTTCGGTCCTGAAAGGGTGAAGGATACCCCGGTATCCGAGGCCGCCATTGCCGGCCTGGCCGTGGGGGCGGCCGAAGCCGGGCTCCGGCCGGTGGTGGAGATCATGTTCAACCCGTTTTTCACCCTGGCATCGGACATGATCGTCAATCATGCCGCCAAGCTCAGATATCTGTCCGGCGGCAAATCTTCGTTTCCCCTGGTGGTGCGGATCAAGAGCGGTGCCGGGTTCGGTGCCGGGTGCCAGCATTCCCACAACCTGGAGGCCTGGGCCGCCCACTGTCCCGGACTCAAGGTGGTGATGCCCGCCACATCGGCAGATGCCAAAGGACTGTTGAAATCCGCTATCCGGGACGACAACCCGGTTATTTTCATCGAGCACATGGGCCTGTATTTCGCCAAAATGCCGGTGCCTGAAACCGACTATCTCACGCCTCTGGGAAAAGCGGAGATCAAACGGCCCGGCAAAGACCTGACCGTGGTCACCTGGTCCGGTATGCTGGGGGTGGCGGTGAAAGCCGCGGAAACGCTCAGTGAGGAAGGCATCGAGACTGAAATCGTGGATCTGCGGACCCTGACCCCGCTGGACAAAGATTCCATTTTAACTTCGGTGAAAAAAACCGGCCGCCTCATTGTGCTGCATGAAGCCACCCGCACCGGCGGATTTGGCGGTGAAATCGCGGCCGTGGTCATGGAGGAGGGGTTCAGGTATCTCAAAGCGCCCCTCAGACGGGTGACCGGACCCGACATCCCGGTGCCGGCCAGCCCGACCCTGGAAAAATTCTATATTCCGGATGAAGACAATCTGATCCGGGCGGTCAGAGAGATTCTGTGACCCGGTCTGCACACGGGGGTGAAAGGCGCTCATGAGTCATTTTCTGGTCATGGGCCTGGTGCCGGGGGGCTTTGGATCACAGGTCGAAATCCCGTGAGGTGACCGTGTGCTCCATGCGGCGGATGCGCTGGTCGATGTTGTCGAATTTGCGCTTGAGCCGCTGGATGGCCGACTCCCGGGAAGCGGTGTAGGACTCGTAAAACTCCTGGTCGGCCGGGTTTTGCAGCGGGACCACCGGCGCCGGTTTCAGGACCAGACCGGCAATGATGTAGATCACCCCGATGGGCCAGAACCCGGTGAACACAAAGATCAGCAGCACCGCTATCCGGACCCAGAAGACACTCAGGCCGAAATGCTCGGCCAGTCCCCGGCACACCCCGAAAAGGATTCCTCTTCGGGAGCGGTAGATCCGGCGGTCCCCGGTGATGTCGTCAAACCGGTCCCGGAAGCGGCGGTAAGGGGTTTTCCCCCGTCCGAATCCGGCGGCGTGGTGTCTGCGCTTATGGTGATATCTCATTGATTATCCGTCCTTTCTTTTGCGTTCGATCAGGATGGTTTCCAGGGCTTCCACCCGTTTTTCCATGCTTGACAGGCCGTTGTAGATGTCCTGGATCATCCGGGTCTCGTCATCATAGGTCTGGCGGTCTTTTTTACGGATGCCGCCGGTTCTGACGGCCCGGATCACCGCAATGGCCGTCAGTCCGATGGTGATCACCACCAGGATAATGCCTCCCACAATCATGGCCAGGATCAGCAGTCCGCTCATTGTTTGTCATCTCCTTTGGGGTTGAACATTCAATCTGTGACTGTATCATCTTTGGGCCGGGTTTGGGAGGATTTTAACGCCTGAAGCTGGCGTTCGATATCATCGTCGGCGGACAGTTCCTCAAACGCCTCTTCCAGGCCGGATTTCCGGCCGTAGTTCACCAGGTCTGCCTCGGCTTCCATGCGCTCGATATGGGTTTCCATTTCATCGAATTTCTGCATGACCTGGGCGGAGTCCATGCGCCGGATCTCTTCGTGGGCTTTTTTCTTGCGCTGGGCCCGGATGTGACGCTGCACCAGCATGCGCTGTTTTTCCCTGGCGGACCTGAGTTTGTTTTCCAGTTCCTGAATGTCATCCTGATATTGCCCCACAATGGACTGAAGTTCATTCAGCTCCTGTTCCACGGCCTCGGCCCGCTGAGCGAACCGCCGTTTTTCCAGCAGGGCCTGCCGGGCCAGGTCGTCCCGGCCTTTGGACACGGCCAGGGCCGCTTTCTGGTCCCAGAACGCCTCCTTGTCCTGGATTTCTTCCAGCTGACGGGATGCTTTTTTCCGGCTGGCAATGGTGCCGGCACAGGCGGATTTCAGCTCCACCAGCGTGTCTTCCATTTCCCGGATCATCAGTTTGATCAGTTTTTCAGGATCTTCAGCCCGGTCCAGCATGGAATTGATGTTGGCGGACACAATGTCCCTGAATCGTGTAAAAATACCCATGATCTCTCTCCTTTAATGGTCAGATGGTTCAATCAAATCCTGCATGTGACAAAAAAGCAGAGCAGAAACCGTGCCAAAAGTAAATTATGGGATAAATACGATAAATTCCAATTGGTTATTCAACTTGACAAAAATTCAGTACAGTGGTAATTTTAACCAAAAATAAGGATTTATCTGTTATTTATGGTTGAATTTACCACATATGAGCCCATTGGGCAGTCTGAAGCGTTCATTGCATTCCAGGAGCGGCTTTCCCGGATCGCACCCGTGGAACGGCCGGTCATGATCATCGGGGAACGGGGAACCGGCAAGGAACTGGCCGCATCCCGGATCCATTATCTGTCGAAAAGATGGGAAAAACCCCTGGTGACCCTGAATTGCGCAGCCCTGACACCGACGCTGATCGGATCCGAACTGTTCGGGTATGAAAAAGGGGCGTTCACCGGGGCCGGCACCCGGACCGCCGGCCGGTTCGAGCAGGCTGCCGGGGGCACCCTGTTTCTCGATGAGATCGGCACCATCCCCATGGAGGTCCAGGAAAAAATTCTGCGGGTGGTGGAATACGGCACATTCGAGCGGGTGGGGTCCTCCCGGCCGGTGCAGGTGGATGTCCGCATCGTGGCCGCCACCAATGCCGATCTGCCAGCCATGGCCAAAACCGGCACATTTAAACAGGACCTGTTGGACCGACTGAGTTTCGAGGTGATTCATGTGCCGCCGCTGCGGTGCCGTGAAGAGGATATTCTGGTGCTGGCCCGCCATTTTGCCGGCCGCATGGCGTTTGAACTGGGCCGGGAGCCGATGCCGGAGCTGACAAAAAAGGCGGAAACCGCCCTGTTGTCCCATGCCTGGCCGGGCAATGTCCGTGAGCTGAAGAACGTGGTGGAACGGGCGGTCTACAAAAGCGACTCCCACAAGATCGATGAGATCTGTTTTGATCCGTTTGAAAATCCATTTGGACATCCGGGTAAAGAAAGCCAGGTTGAGGACCCGGTCCGGGGTTTGTCCGAAGGGGTAAAGACACCGGAAACCGTTCAAGATCCCAGGATCGCTGACCTGATGACCCTGCCGTTGAAAACCGCGGTTCAGGCCCTGGAAACCCTCCGGGTCAGGGACGCATTGAAGAAAAACCGGTTTCACCAGAAAAAGGCGGCGGCTGACCTGGGCCTGACCTATGATCAGTTCAGAGGAATTAAAAAACGGCTGGAGATTTGAGTCACCGGTATCAGCCAGGCTGACCAACGCCAACAAAGATCAAATGCAACCAAGGAGAAAAACCAAAATGGCACATGACCCGAACCGGTACCACCGGAATTTTCCCGTGTCCTGGGAACAGCTGCACCGGGACACCCGGGCCCTGGCCTGGCGGCTTCATGACATGCAGATTTCCTGGGACACCATTGTGGCCGTGACAAGGGGCGGGCTGGTGCCGGCGGCCATCATTGCCAGGGAACTGTCGATTTTTCACATTGACACGGTGTGCATCACCAGTTATGACTGGCAGCGCCAGGGCGAGACCACCATTCTCAAGAAAGTGGCGGGGAGCGGCGCCGGATGCCTGGTGGTGGACGATTTGGTGGACACCGGCACCACGGCCCGTGTGATCCGGAACCTGCTGCCCGAAGCCTGTTTTGCCACCGTGTATGCCAAACCGGCCGGAAAGCCGCTGGTGGATGCCTATGTCACCGAGGTGAGCCAGGATACCTGGATTCTGTTTCCCTGGGATTCGGATATCCGATTCGTCGAACCCATTTCCGGGCGTTGACAGGGAGGCATGACCGGGACGGAACAGCCATGCCTCTCCGGAAAGAATGTCTTGTTACCGGGTGACGATCCGTCTGTGGGCCATCAGCCGGATGGCGTTGATGCGGATGAACCCTTCGGCGTCTTCCTGGTTGTACCCGCCTTCGATATCCATGGAGGACAGGTCCTGATTGTACAGTGAAGACGGGCTGGTGCGGGCCACAGGATAGGCCGTACCTTTATACAGTTTGAGGAATACATCCCCGTCGATGAGTTCCTGGCTTTTGTCCATGGCCGCCATGATGAATTCCATTTCCGGGCTGAACCAGAATCCGTTGTACACCAGCTCCCCAAGTTTGGCGGTCAGCATGTCCCTCAGCCGCATCACTTCCCGGTCCATGGCCACCCCTTCGATATCCTTGTGGGCGGCATGGAGAATGGTGCCGCCCGGTGTTTCATAGACGCCTCTGGACTTGATGCCCACGAACCGGTTCTCGACCATGTCCAGCCGGCCGATGCCGTGGTCGCTTCCCAGCTGGTTGAGGTATTCAAACAGTTCCAGGGGGTCGGTCTTGAGGGTGCCGTCTGCCTGATTTTCCACTTCGACCGGAATCCCGTCCCTGAACCGGATCCGGATGCGGACCGGGGTGTCCGGTGCGTTTTCCGGGGCTGTGGTGTGGGAATAGATGGTTTCATCACATTCATGGGCCGGGTCTTCCAGAATGCCGGCCTCATGGGAAATGTGCAGCAGGTTGTCGTCCTCGCTGTAGGGTTTGGACGCGGTCTGCTTGGTCGGTATCCCGTGTTTTTCCGCATAGGCCAGCAGATCGGTCCGGCCTTTGAACGCAGCCAGAAACGCCTTGTTCTTCCAGGGGGAGATGATCTTGATTTTCGGATTCAACGCGTAATAGGACAGCTCGAACCGGACCTGGTCGTTGCCTTTGCCGGTGGCGCCATGGGACACATAGGTGGCGCCCACGTTTTCCGCGATCTCGATCTGTTTTTTGGCGATCAACGGTCTGGCAATGGCGGTTCCCAGAAGATAACGGCCTTCGTACAGGGCATTGGCCTTGAACACCGGAAAAATATAATCCGTGACAAACTCCCTGCGCATGTCTTCGATGAACACATCTGATGCCCCGATTGCCAGTGCTTTTTCCCGGGCTGCGTCAAAATCCTCCTGCTGCCCGATATTGGCCATGTATGCGAACACTTCATATCCCTGCTCCAGCAGCCATTTCAGGATGACCGAGGTGTCCAGTCCGCCGGAATATGCCAGAACTACTTTTTCTTTTGACATGGAAACTCCTTAATATATTTATGATTTTATGGGCTTATTTAGACGAAAACCATTGAAATAGTCAAGCGTTTATGTGTAAACACAACCCGACTGTCATGGTTACAGCCCGTAGCTCATGGCATGGATTGTTTTGGACCGGAAAAAAGGAGTTTTGAAATGACGGACCCCCACACCCGTCAACTCACGTTGTTGTCAGGCATGGCCATGCTGTTGCAAAGCTGTTCCAGGGAATCGGAGTTGTTCGATGTGATCTACTGGTATCTGCCCGGACTTTTTCCGGACGTTTCCGGCCGGATCTGCCTGAAAGAAAAAAATCAGCCGGTGGAGGCCATTGCGTTTGAATGGGGAACAACCGCCCGGAAACAAAGCGGCTCCATCCCCCGGACCTGTGATGTGCTCGACAAGGGGCTGCCGGTATCCGCCGGGAAAGCGGCCCGGACCTGTTGTGCCTATTGTGTGCCGATCAAGGACAAATCCAGTGTGCTCGGGGCGCTGTGTCTGGGAAATCCAAAGATGCCGTTTTCAGGGCAGTACCGGAAACTGGCCCTGATCTCCGCGGAATATCTGGCCCTTTCCATTTCCAATATCCGGCTCCATGATCAACTGTATGAGTTGACTCTTCGGGACCCCCTCACCGGTCTTTACAACCGCCGTTATATGGATGAAATTCTGACAAAAGAGATTCCGCGTGCCCGCCGGACCGGTTCGACGCTGGGCGGGATCATGGTGGATCTGGATCATTTCAAGTCCCTGAATGACACACTGGGACACGACGCCGGTGACCAGGTGCTCAAAACGGTAGCCCTTACCCTGAGCAATTCCGTGCGAATGGAGGACACGGTCTGCCGCTACGGTGGAGAAGAGTTCTTCATTCTGATGACTGCGGGGACGATTGAAGATTTCCTGGCCCGGGCCGAAGACCTGAAGAAACAGATCGCTGATCTGGAGATCCAATGGCGGGGCCGGCCTGTCGGATCGATCACGGCCTCCTTTGGTGTTGCGGGATTTCCCTTGCATGCAGATACCCCTGCTACGATCATTCAGAAAGCGGATCAGGCGTTGTATCTTGCCAAAAAACAGGGGCGGAACCAGGTGGCGTGTTCGGGTTCCTGAAAACGAAGGCATACGGAGATTCCAGGTGTTCCCGTCCCATACCTGTCAGGTGAAAATGGTGAGCAGTGCGCCGGATACGGCCATGGTAATGGCAATGCCTTTGTTGGTGGTGATCTTTTCCTTGAGAAAAATGGCCGCCAGGATGAAGATGAAAATGGTGGACATCTGATTGAGAATGGCGGCCCGGGATGCAGTGGTGTATTTCATGCCGGCCACCCACAGAATCAGGGCGATATAATTGCCGCAGATGGATGCAGGCAGGGCCACCAGCCAGGATCTGGACCATTTGAGTTCTGAATAGAGGCGCTGTCTTCCCGGATGGCAGGCCACCAGGATCAACAGTGTGACAATGGCGGCGCACAGCCGTACCAGGGTCGCCCAGAACACATCGGTATGGGCCAGAATCTCCTTGATGATCACAATGCCTAAGGCCAGAAAGATCATGGCCATCACCCCGGCGACGATGGCCGGTACCTTTGAGGCGGAAGGGAGGCCCGGAGTCAGGGGCAGGTCTTTTTTTTGCAACGACCCCACCAGCACTGCCGCCAGGATCAGCAGCCCGCCGAAAACGCCCCCGATGCTCAAGTGTTCATCCAGCAGCAGAAAGGAAAAAAACAGCACACTGGGCAGATACAGGCATTCCACAATGGCGGCCATGCCGGCACCCAGGCGGTTCAAAGCGATGAAGAAAAACAGGTCCGCCAGGGTGATGCCCAGAAATCCGGACAAAGACAACAACAGCCAGCTGTTCATCGGTTGATCCGGAAAAAACGGAATGCCCAGCAGCAGCATGGTGCCGCTGACCAGCAAAAACCCCACCACACTCTTGTAAATGTTCAAAGAGAGAGGGGAAAACGTCTCCCCGCTTTTTTTGAACAAAATGACGGCACAGGCCCAGAAAAATGCGGAACCCAGGGCAAACATTGATCCCAGCATGGATTAGGATACCTTTCCCGGAAGTGTCACAAGGCCCTTGAGATGGGGCTTGCAGGTACCGGCATCCCGGAGATCGAACCCTATGCGGTGCAGGCCGTCGCCGGTCATCACCTGTCTGCTTCCCACACGCAATGTGGCGGGCATGTATACCGGCAGCTTGAATGCCGCATCCACTGAATACCGTTCGGGAAACCCCATGACCGGTTCCAGGCAGGCCAGGGTCCGGGCCAGGCTCCACATGCCGTGGGCCATCGCCTGTCTGAACCCGATGATCCGGGCGGTGACATCGGACAGGTGGTGGGGATTGTAATCCCCGGACACCCGGGCATATTTCCGCCCGGTGCCGGATGGGACACGGATCGTCATCCAGGCCGGCAGGGGCTGATCCCCCACTTTTTTTCCAGCGGTGCGCCTGTTTCCGGACGCCCGGGTCAGGTAGGTGGAAATCCCCTGCCACACCGGCTGGCCGTCCCGGTCCGCTTCCAGGAGAAACCGGGTGGCGATACCCTTTTCCGTCACGGTCATGTCCTGAAGCGTACAGGACAGGTTCAGGGAATCTCCTGCATGGACCGGATGCCTGGATTCAAACTGCTGTCCGGTCTGGATCAACCCCAGGGGGTTGATGGGAAAGAGATCCGATGTGATGTAACGGGCCAGCAATCCAATGAAAAGGGTCTGGAGAAAACAGGGGGGAACGAAAGGGCCGTCCGGTGCATGGGAATATCCGCAAACCCGGCGGTACCGGAGAATCGGTTCCGGATCCAGGGGGATTCCGGTCAGATGCAGCCGTGCCTTTGTCACCCGGTCGGGATCCGGAAGCCGGACCGGTCTGGTGAAGGCTAAAATCAAGAGTCGGCAGAACATGGCCGGCATCAGCGGCAAACGGGACAGATGAACCGTATGGATGGGTTTCGTTAAAAGGATCTGTTGAATGTCGGTGGTCATGGGTTCGGGCGCCAATCCACTATTATTGTTGTAATTTGTAAGCAGCCAGGCCGTTTTGAGAAAAGGGTTTAAACAAAATCCGGCGGTTTCATGACGAACCGCTTGTTAAAAACTCAAAACTTATAAGATATCTTTGTTTTTTCCTGAAGTCAATACGGGAATGACTATGAAAACCTGTAACGCACGAAGGTTGAAAATTTTTGAATTTCGTGAAAAAAACCGATTTGGGTTGACCCGTCATGAATAAGGGTATACTAGCAAACCGAAAGGAACGGTTTATCACCAACAGACAGGAGAGTCAAATGGATATGACAACGGCCGGTGGTCGGGGCACCTCAGCAGGGGCCCATATCATCGACAAGGCAAAACGTGTGAACCTGAATCCCAGCCTGCTGTATGAGGCGGTGATCGATCTGTCATCGGAAGGTCTGCTGACCGCCAACTGCATCAATCTGGCAGCCGGGATACTCCTCGATGATCTGGGGTTCCCTGTTTATTTTTTCGAGACCATTACCAAGGAATCTCTCAAAAGTATTCTGGCCTCCATTGCCAAAGGCATCTATTTCAAGGAAAACAAAGGGGCGCTTCATTCCTGGGTGGCGGATATCGATTTTGATCTGACCCAGGACAGCAATGTCCAACGGATACGGATCGCGACAGCCGATACCCGTGACCGGATGGAACGGGTTCTGGATAAAATGCTGGTGGGGCATCGAAGGGAGTATTATTATAATCCGGAAAAAGAATATTACACCTATGTGTTCCGGCCGGAGACTGTCAGGGATTTTCCGGAATCCGCGTTTTCGGAATCCCGGTTTCTGTTCAACCGCAATGAAAATTATACCGCCATCCCCCGGTTGACCCGGAACCGGTATGAAAAATTTCTGGCCCAGGTCAGCCAGCATGTCACCCCGTTTGTGGAAATATTCAACCTGTCGGATATCGGTGAAATCCGGTTCATGTTCAACTCCGATTTTGAGCGGCCTCAGCTGCCGGTGTTGAGAAAGCTGTTCGCCGATCACGGCCTGACCATTACCCGGGCTTACTGGGAACCCTATTTTACCGAGACCGGGGTGCCGACCTCCATCTGTTCCCTGTATGTGGCCGGTGAACTGTCCAGAAATCAGGAACAGCCGCTGATCGCAGATCTGAGGGCTTTTTTGAGTTTCCGTATCAGCCGGATCACCCAGCTTTACGTGGACGGTGTTCTCAGCTTCAAGGAGATGCTGTTCGCGGGAAATGCCGTGGATTTCGCCCATCTGTTCATTTTCAAGGAACAGGGCACCCGCACCGACCGGGAAATCATGGAAAGTCTGGCGTCCGTGGATCACCAGGAAGCGTTTTCCGCGCGGATTCATGAATCCAACAAGTTCACGTATGTGTCCAACATGATTCTGGATACCGCCATGGCCCATCCGGATCTGGTCCGGTTTCTGTTCCAGCTGTTTGACGACAGGTTCAATCCGGCCAGTTCCGGGGACCTGACACTGGAACGGCTGGAGACGAAGGCAAAGGAATTCGATCAGACGCTCGCGGTCCGGTTCATGGATGATCCACTGGGATATGATGTGTTCAAATTCATGTTCAAGCTGGTATCCTGTTGTTTGAAAACCAACTTCTACAAACCGGAAAAAAGGTCGTTTTCCTTCCGTATGACCAATCAGGTGCTGGATCCCCTGGTGTTCAAGCAGTTTGTATACGGACTGTTCTTTGTCAACGGGCATTATTCCACCGGCACCCATCTGCGGGCCGATGACATTGCCAGAGGGGGTCTTCGCCTGATCCGGGTCACCCCGGCCAACCATGCCATGGAACTGGACAACGCCGTGCTTCTCAACTATGCCCTGGGACCCAGGGCCCAGCGCCTCAAACACAAGGACATCTGTGAAAGCGGCTCCAAAGGGGTGGTGGTCCCCCATCCGATCTATGCCAAGTACGGCATGGAGGCATTGTTTGATTATACCGAGGGTATCATGGACCTGATGCTGGCCGATGCCCGGGTCAAGGATTACTACGGCCGGCCCGAGATGGTGTTTTTCGGACCGGACGAGGGCACGGCCCCGCTCATGGATGCCGTGGCTTTCCGGGCAAAGGAACGGGGGTATGCTTACTGGCGCACCATCACCACGGGCAAGAGCTTCGGCATTCCCCACGATACCTACGGCATGCTTGAAAACCGGGATCTGTTCGGGCTGGTGCCCCATGGAAAATCCGGCACGGAACTGCTGATCAACGGGGAGTCCATTGTCACCACCACGGACATGGATCAGATCTATGAGAGGATCGGCGGACAGGTGGCCACAAGCGGCATGACCACCACCTCGGTGATGGGGGCGTTCCGGACACTGATCGCCCATGCCGGTGCCAGAGAGCAGGACCTGAACCTGATGATGACCGGGGGGCCGGACGGGGATCTGGGCAGCAATGAAATTCAGTGCTACAAAGGAAAGATCTGTCTGGTGATCGACGGCGGTTCCATCCTGTTCGATCCGGAAGGGCTTGACAAGGAATCCCTGATGAAAATCGGGTTCATGCGCCATACCAGCCCCCGGGCCAATTCTCTGGCATTTCCGGAGGAAAAACTGAGCCCAATGGGGTTCCGGGTCCCGTTGAAGGGCAAGGACATCACCCTGCCGGACGGCACGTTTGTGGCGGACGGCGCCATGTTCCACCGCAATTTCATGACGGACCCGGCCAACCGGAAATTCATTGAACAGGCCGATATCCAGGCGTTCATTCCCTGCGGCGGGTTCAAAGATACCATCAATCCGCGCAACGTCAAGGAGTTCACCGCCCTGTTCAGGGAACTGCGGTTCATCGTGGAAGGGGCCAATGTGTTTTTCAGTGATGCGGCCCGGCGGTTCATCGCCAAAAAGACCGGAATTCTCCAGATCAAGGATTCCTCGGCCAACAAGGGCGGGGTGTTTTCATCCGCCGTGGCGGAAGTGCTGACCGCGTTCCTGTTTGAAGACGATTATGAAAAACGGCTTCTGGAGGATGTCTCCACAAGGTGGGCGTTGATCCGGGACATGCTGGACCTGGTGCGCGCCCATGCCGGCAATGAGACCGCCATGCTGCTCAAAATTCATGAGAAATCTCCGGATACGCCGCTGTTCGTGCTGTCGGAGAAGACCAGTGAACAGATTTTTGCATTCCAGAATCAGGTGGCGGAGTCTCTGGATGCCGTTCTGGCGGATGAAGACCTGCTCTGGCAGGTGATGGCCGCCTATATTCCGGGCGTGCTGGTGAAAATCCTGGGCAGGGACGCGATTCTGGGCATCATGAACGCGGAAAAGCTGCGGGCCTACCGCAATGCCATTGTCACCAAGAAACTGGCATCCACCGCATTTTACCGGCATGGAAGCCAGTGGGACGACTATGTGGCTTCCACGACAAAAGCGTTTGTTCCGGCCATGAAGGCGTTGTTCGAAAAGGCGGATGAAACCGCATAGCGTTTAAAAAAATCAGGACACAGGAGAAGCAAAATGACGACAATCATGGATATTATCAGTGGCAGAGATCCCCATGAAAAAGAGTTTCACCAGGCGGTCACCGAAGTGGTCGGATCGGTGAAACTGGTGTTGGATCGGAACCCGGAATACCGTCATGCCGGTATTGTTGAGCGCATGGTGGAGCCTGAACGGGTTATCCAGTTCCGGGTTCCCTGGGTGGATGACCAGGGCCTGGTCCAGGTGAACCGGGGATTCCGGGTTGAGATGAACTCCGCCATCGGTCCCTACAAGGGGGGGCTGCGGTTCCATCCCTCCGTGAATCTTTCTATTCTCAAGTTTCTGGCCTTTGAACAGGTGTTCAAGAATGCGCTCACCACCCTGCCCATGGGCGGTGCCAAAGGCGGGGCTGATTTCGACCCCAAGGGCAAGTCCGACAACGAGGTGATGCGGTTCTGCCAGAGCTTCATGTGTGAGCTGTTCCGGCACCTGGGGGCGGACAGGGATGTGCCGGCCGGTGATATCGGGGTCGGGGGCCGGGAGATCGGGTTTATGTTCGGCATGTATAAAAAATTGAAAAACGAATTCACCGGCATGCTCACCGGCAAAAGTCTCAACTGGGGCGGCAGTCTGATCCGGCCCGAAGCCACTGGGTACGGGGCCGTGTATTTTGCCCAGGAGATGCTGGCCACCCGGAACCAGGCACTGGATGGTAAAATCTGTCTGGTATCCGGTTCCGGAAACGTGGCCCAGTATACCACGGAAAAAATCATCCATCTGGGCGGCAAGGTGGTCACCCTGTCTGATTCGACAGGATACATCTATGATGAAAAAGGCATTGATGCGGAAAAACTGGCGTATGTGATGTATCTGAAGAACGTCAGGCGGGGCCGGATCAAGGAATATGTGCAGAAATATGCGGACGCGGTGTACACTGAATTCGATCCGGCGGCGGACCACAATCCGCTTTGGAATCACAAGGCGGACTGCGCGTTTCCATCCGCCACCCAGAACGAAATCAATCATATCGATGCCCAGAATCTGATCAATAACGGGGTCCAGGTGGTGGCTGAAGGGGCCAACATGCCCACGACCCTGGAAGGCATCGATGTTTTTCTGGACCATAAGATCCTGTTCGCCCCGGGCAAGGCAGCCAATGCCGGGGGGGTGGCCGTGTCCGGCCTGGAAATGGCCCAGAACGCCATGCGGATCAAATGGACCAGCCAGGAAGTGGAAGAACGGCTGAAAAAAATCATGCAGCACATCCATCTTGCATGCCTGGCAGCCTCCGAAGAATACGGCACGCCGGGAAATTATGTAAACGGTGCCAACATCGCCGGATTCGTCAAGGTGGCGGACGCCATGATGGATCAGGGGGTGGTGTAATTAAAAACCGGTGAGGTCCGGCGCGATGGCAGCCATTTCATTGGGCCGGACCGGCCGCCAGGAAACCGAATAAAAGGTTTCGTCCGACAGTTTTCTTTCCGGTTTCAACTGGGCCACCCGCACCGGATCCCCCAGTTGGATCCAGAGCACCTTGTCCGGTTCCAGCCGGTACTGCCGGCTGATCTCCCCGGCAAAATAGTGCATGTAGTTCTCCAGAGAGGTGTTCATCACGGCCTTTGTTTTGACGGGTTTGAACACCACCGCCACGGGGAACAGGTATTTGACCGGGTCCTCTTCCCGGCCCAGCCGGATAATTCTCACCTGGTAGCATCCGGGCCACCAGGAGATCGGTTTTTTCCCGGAAGCGCGTTTCCCATCCCATTCATAGGTGAAATCATGGAGAATCACGGTCACCTCCCTGTTGTCTGATTCAAGTCAGAATGTCGCGGCAGGCCCGGGCCAGGTCCTCCGGATACACCCCGGTGATCCAGCGCAGCTGGGCTTCGGAAAAGGTCGGGGGCGCATAGGGCAGCCGGGGAATGAAACTGTAAATCAGGTGCTGATTGGGTCCGGAAGCATCAAACCGGGCCGACAGTTCGATCCCCGTCACCATCTGAGCTCCCAGATTTTCCAGTGTCTGCACCGCTTTTAAAATGGCCAGGTCCAGAGCCGCTCTCACCGCCGAATCCGCCGCCAGCACATGGGGTACCCGTGATTTCGTCATTACCTGCAGTTCCCATTCGCTCACCTGGGCCTTGGGAACGAACAGATACACATGATCATCCTCATGGATGATCAGAGAGGCATCTTCACGGGCGTTCCCATCTGTGCGGCGGTTGTTTTTCATGGCTTCAATATAGGCATCAAAAAAAGGTCTGTCATGGGTGGCTTCAAAAATCCGGATAAACTCGGACACCAGGTCTCCGCAGGAAAAGCAGGGCAGGGAGGCGCCGGTATGGTCCTGCACCTGTCTGGGAATCAACGCGTTCTGCTGGTGGATCATCTGATGGGAGGCGTGGAGCCGGTGGCCGGACGCGGCGGATCCGAACCCGAAATTCCATCCCCACAACGCGCCGTTGAACGTCAATTCCGGCCCGCGGCCGTTGTCCAGGGTCTGGATGATTTTTTGTCGCAGGGTTTCCAGGTCCGTGACCGACAGCCCGGTCCGGTGAACCGGCAAAGGGATCTCCAGCTGTTCCCCTACCCGGCAAAAGACCCGCTGGTAGTAGAGATGGCGCAATCCCCGGATATCTTTGACACTCAAATCGCTTGCCCGGTACCGGATGGCATCGTCGGCCATGTTGGCGGCAAAATGGCCCCAGGGGATGTAGGAGTTGCGGCGCAGGTATTCAAACACATGGGTGTGGTCACCCGTGTGTTCGCCGACGATCTCGCTGGTTCCCTGAATCCCCGGGCGCAGCACCATGGCGGTTTTGAAAGTATCGGGCAGAAAAGGATTGTTCACCAGTATTTCGAACAGATCCGGAAACCGGATGTCCGGCACCGGTTTTCCCTGTCGGCCGGTTTTGAATCCCATGCCCCGGGGAACGCCGCCGGCGGGGTCGAATATCAGGGTGCAGGCATGAGCGGCCAGAACACAGAGCTCTTCCGGGTCAGTGGATACCTGGGCAAGGGCCAGTTTCAAGGGATGGGGAAGGGATGTTAACATCCGGATTTTGTCTTCATCCGCCATGCCGGGCTGAAACGTCTCCAGCCCGTCAAACAGGGAACACGGGGAGGGGGAGGGGATCCGTATCTTTTCCGGATGTCCGGCCCTGACATCGGCCCAGGCGGAATTGATGAAGGTGGTGCCCCGGAACGGCAGAGGATTGGGGATCTCATAGATGGTGTCCGCGGCCGGTTCCCGGACATTGGTGCCGGGAAAATTGGCATGGTTCCATACCGGGGTGCCGTCGGGCATCTCTCCCAGCCGGGAGATGAAATCGTTTTGACGCAGATTTGCCACCGTAAAATCCGGCCGGTGTCTGCCCACCCGGAACCGCCCGTCGGGACCGACACAGGTGCGCAGGTATGGGGAGGCATCGGGGAAAAAAGGGGTGCCGTGGGATGTCATTTTCAAATCCTTAACCGTTTTCAAACTATATGAATGAGTCCAGTCCGCTGCCAAGGGCCCTGAATGCCGCCAGATCCGCCGGATGATCCGCCAGAAAGGCAAAATCGGTGAAATCGAATCCCGGTGCCACGGTACAGCCGGCCAGGGTGTAGGTGCCGGTGCTGGCGGCGGCCTGCCAGATGCCTGCCGGCACCACTGCGGTAAAATCCGGGCATCCCGTTCCGATATGGATTTCTTCCAGCCGGTTGCCGTCAAACTGAATGAGGCGAAGCGGATCACCCTGGTAAATATGCCAGATTTCATCATGGATTACCCGGTGAAACCGGCTTACATGGCCTTTGGGCAGCAGAAAATAGATATGGGTGGCAGCGGCCCGGTCTCCGGATGCGGTTTTGGACCACACCTGGTGGCCGGAACGGTAGGTTTCCCGGAAAAAACCGCCTTCCGGATGGGGGGCCAGGTTGAATTGATGAATTAATTGTTCCATGCAACGGAGATACCGCAAATGGAAAAATCTGTCAACCCGGGGGTGTTGACAGGGCGTTACATGCGTTTATCGTCAATGGCGGCCAGTGCTTCCAGCGCAGCCTCTTTGAGGTCCGGATGATCCAGCCCGGGCAGCATGTGCTGGATCCATTCCCGGGTTTCCGGCCCTCCCGCCTCTCCCAGTGCGTACAGGACATCCCCCTGAATGGAGATATCCTCGATGTCGTCAAACGCCTGCATCAACACCGGACAGAGCCGGGCCGCCAGTTTCGGGGCCTGTTCGGCAAGGGCCTCCACCACCACCATGGCGCCCAGCCGTACCGACCACTCCGGATGCAGCAGCAGATCGATGAATCCCTGGAAGAGGGTGTCTGCCTGAATCATCTGACGGCAGATCCGGTCCGCCTCGCCCTGTTCCAGTACCTGCCGGAAAGTGGCGGCGCTGAGCTGGGAAGGGTTCTGTTCATTCATCTGTGTCAGAATTTCTTTGAGATCCACGTGACCGGTCCATCGGAGATCCGGTTCAAGGATCAGGCAGGGCACGGACAGTATCCGGTGTTTTTCCGCCATTTCCGGAAACAGGGTGCCGTCGATGATATTCAGCCCCATTTGTTGTGAGTGAACCGCCGGGGGAATCAGGCGCCTGACCATATCCGGACAATGGGGACATTGTGCAGATATGAACAGGGTCAGTTGACCTGAGCGGGAGATCCGGTTCAGCAGCGGCCTGATATGTCCGGGCAGGGGTGGCGGCGACGCCGCAAAGGAAAGGGCTTCCAGAAACGGCATCAGCTCCATGTCCCGGGGCAGCGCGCTGAACAGGATGTTGCCGCCGATAAAAAAGGCGGGAATCTCGCACGGACGGTCGGACCGGGTGATCCGGATACATGGGGCCGCCCGGGTCAGTTCGGCCCCGAATATGTCAAATGCCGGTTGCCGGGGATGGGGGCTGTCGGAAAGAAACAGGTCATGGAGGTGTGTCTGAGCGCCGGCCCAGTCTTTTATTCGGGTAAGTTCCGAAGGGGTCATGACTGAATCTGGTTGCCTCCTTTTTCCATGGACCGATCCAGGGCGTTCAGTGCCTGGTGAACCAGTTCGGACAAGGAGGGACCGGTATCGCCGGTGGCATGGGGCATTTTGAAACTGGCCGTACCGATACTCACGGTGAGAGGGAGCATCCGGGCGCCGATCTGGATGCGATGTTCAAACAGATGCAGCCGGATCCGTTCCGCCAGAATCCGGGCACGGTTTGTCCCGGTACTGGGAAGCACGACCGCGAATTTGTCCGCGGCAAACCGGCACACCACGTCTTCATCCCTGACCATGGCTTTGATTCTGGCCGCACAGGCGGTGAGAATATCGTCTCCGGCCTTGTGTCCGTAAGTATCATTGAATGTTTTGAACCGGTCGATTTCAATCAGCAGAATGGACAAGGGGAGATAATACCGTCTGGCCTTGGCCATCTCCACAGCCAGGGTCTGGTTGAATCCGGTGCGGTTCAGTAACTGGGTGAGGTGGTCCCTTCGGGAAATCAGTTCGATGCGGTTCATGGCACCCTGAACCTGGTCGGTCATTTTTGCCTGTTCCATGGATCGCTCAATGGTATCGGCCAGGTCCACGCCCGTGGTCCGTTCCAGGATCAGGAATGTCTGGGCCCCCGAGGCAACGGCGGCGGCACCGGCATCGGTATGGTTCTGATCCACAGTGAAGATCACCGGGGCCCTGGTTCTCAGGCGGACCAGTTTTTCCAGCAGATGAAGTCCGGATCCGTCGGTCAATCGGTGGTTGATCAGGATGAGATCCGGCCGGACATCCGCCATCACCGCCATGGCCTGATCCGTGGATGCCGCTTGAAACAGGGTGGCTTTGATTCGATGGGTCAGAAGATGCTCAACGATCTGGAAGTCATCGGAAAAAGGAGTGGCAAAGAGAATTCTGCCGGGGCGGGGATGACTGTTCCGATCCCTGAAAAGCGCGGGCCAGTCGGTTTCCCGGTTCCCGAATCGCCGCAGGTTCCGGATGGTTTTGGCCATCTGTTCCCCGGCCGTCCGGATCCGGCTGACCCCCGGACGCAGGCGGTGGGGCAGATCCGGTGCCTGGTTCAAAAAAAAGGTACCGGCCTGGATACGGGATAAAAAAGGCTGCGCCTGATTGACAAACGTGGACAGGGATGCCAGCATTTCTTTTCTGCCCACGGTCTGGGACATCACCGTTTGATGCTGCTCCATGAACCGGTCATAGACTTTTTCCAATTCCTGAACACTTTGCTCCATGGCGATACGGTGACGGAAAAAAGCTGAAAAGAACAGCAGTTTGGCCCGGATCACGATGGGATCGATGGGTTTGACCACGTGGTCGATCAGCAGCGGCGGGGCTTGTTCGTACAGCTCCGGTCGCCGGGGATCGTCAGTGACTACAAGTAACGGCGGAATCCGGGTATGGGGCAGTCCGGTCAGGCCGGTGGCGACGGATGCGGGGTCCAGCTCCGGCAGTGATGGCTCCATGATGATGAATGCCAGGGATCGTGCCCCGATATGAGCCAGGGCGTCTCCGGTGGTCTCCGCCTGGATGAAAAACAGTTCCGGCAGGTCATCCAGGACGTCATGGACGATCTGTGAGGTGTCTTTGGACGCAAGGATCAATACATGATGGGTCGTGGCGGTCATGGTATTTCCTTTCCCTGATCAGGTGAAAACGGATCCGTTCCTTGATGGGTTTATCGTAAAAACCGGCTTTCAAATTAATCTCAAATCGTGTACATAACATAAAAACCAGACCTTAAACAGACTGTTCAGGCGGCAATTATGGCTTTTTTTGCAGACCTTCACATTCATTCAAAATACTCCCGGGCCACGGCCCGGAACCTGGACCTGGAAAACATTTATCATGCGGCCCGGATCAAGGGCATTTCCGTTGTGGGAACCGGGGACTTCACCCATCCGGGCTGGGTGGCGGAAATGGAATCCCATCTGGAGCCGGCGGAACCCGGACTGTTCGCGCTGAAAAAGCCGGTTGCCGAAAAAATGGATGCCACGGTGCCGGGGTCCTGCCGGAACCCGGTGCGGTTCATGCTCCAGGTCGAGATTTCCAATATCTATAAAAAAGCCGGCCGGGTCCGTAAAATTCATAATATCATCTATTTTCCGGATTTGGCCAGTGTTAAAAAATTTAATGCCCGGCTGGAGGCCATCGGCAACATCACTTCCGACGGCCGTCCCATTCTGGGACTGGATGCAAGAGACTTGCTGGAAATCATGCTGGAGGTCAACGATCAGGGGTTTCTGGTACCGGCCCATATCTGGACCCCGTGGTTCTCCATGTTCGGGTCCAAATCCGGGTTTGATCATATAGAGGAGTGCTTCGGGGATCTGTCTTCCCATGTTTTTGCCGTGGAAACCGGGTTGTCGTCCGATCCCCCCATGAACTGGCGGGTGGCGGATCTGGATCAGGTCCGGCTCATGTCCAATTCCGATGCCCATTCTCCGGGTTTTTTGGGCAGAAATGCCTGTGTGTTCAATACGGACCTGGATTATTTCGCCATGAAGAGATCTCTTGAAATCCCGGATCCGGGCGGATATCAGGGAACCCTGGACATGTATCCGGATCAGGGAAAATATCATTTTGACGGTCACCGGAAATGCCGTGTCAGCCTGGACCCGGATGACACGGCCCGGATGAACGGCATCTGTCCGGAATGCGGCCGGCCCCTGACCCTGGGGGTACTTCACCGGGTTCGGGAACTGGCGGAACGCCCGGCCGGATTCGTGCCGGAAAACAGGCCGGGATACACCAGTATCATTCCCCTGGCTGATATCTTGTCCGACATTTTTCAGGTGGGGCCCAAAACCAAAAAAGTGAACCGGTATTATGACAAGGCGATCCAGGTTCTGGGCACGGAACTGGAGATTCTCACCCGGTGTTCCGTGGACCGGATCCGGTCGGCCGGGATCCCGCTGCTGGCTGAGGCGGTGGAGCGGATGCGGTCCGGAAAGGTGCATGTATCTCCCGGATATGACGGAGAATACGGAAAGGTCCGGGTGTTCACACCGGATGAACTGGCACGGTTCAGAGGAGAACGGCCGTTGAAAATGACCCTGGGGGGAGCCCCTGTGGAACAGGTCATGACCCCTGAACAGGCGATTGGACCCCCGGCCGGGGCATCTTTCCGGAAACCGGCCTCTGCGGCGGGGAGGGCACCGTCCGGACAGGCCCCTTCTTTACCTGAACCCTTACCGGATTCACGCCCGGGCCCGGATTCCGTTCCGGAACCCGGCATTCTGGAAGGGTTGAACGACTCTCAGTTCCGGGCGGTGACATCTTCGGCATCCGCAGTTCTGATCACCGCCGGCCCGGGAACGGGAAAGACCCGGACCCTGACGGCCCGCATCGTTTATCTGATAACGGAAAAACAGGTGTTTCCGGAGCGGATTCTGGCGCTGACATTTACCAACAAGGCTGCCGGAGAGATTCAGGATCGTATTCAGAGCGCATCCCCCGGTGAGGGAGACGGTGTGCTTGCCGCCACCTTCCACGGATTTTGTCTGACCATGCTCAAGGCATATGATCATCGGCCCGGACGTCTTCTGGAGGACGATGTCAGAAAGGAATATATCCGAAGCGCTGTGGCACGGGTCACGGGAAAAACGTCCGGTCTGGCCCGGCTGGCCAATGAGATGGATTTAAAGATCGGCCTGTGCAAGCAGCGGCTGCTGACACCTGAGGATGACCTGTCCGGGGTGGCGGTGGACCCGGCCTTCCTGGCACAGGTGTATGCCGCCTATCAGCGGGAATTGCAGGCGGCCGGCGGCATGGATTTCGAAGACCTGATTCTCCGGTTCCATCACCTGATCACCCGGTCTGACATAATCCGGGACCAGGTCCAGTCCCGTTTTTCCTATGTCTTTGTGGATGAGTACCAGGATCTGAACCTGGGGCAGTACGAACTGGTCAAAGAACTGGCCCGGCACAGCCATCTGTTTGTCATCGGAGACCCGGATCAATCCATCTACGGGTTCCGGGGGTCGGACCACCGTTTTTTCCATCAGTTTGCCGGTGACTTTCCCGGATGCGACCAGATTGTTCTCACGGACAATTACCGGTCCACTCAGACCATTCTGGATGCGTCCTTTCAAATGATGTCAAAATCCGGGCCGGGCCGGTCCGCTCCGAGAATCTATTCACAGGTGGACGGTACCCGGAAGCTGATCATCAAGGAGGCTGCCACGGAAACCGCTGAGGCCGTGGCGGTGGGAAAGATGATTGAGGAATCAATGGGTGGCATGTCCCTGGATGCCGTTAATATCCGGAAACAGGAAGATAACAGGGATGCAGTGTATGGATTTTCCGATTTTGCCGTGCTGTACCGCACCCGGCACCAGGGAGAGGTGTTTGCCGACGTGTTTCAAAAACATGGAATTCCATTTCAGACTGCCGACAGAAAAGCCGGTTTCGACCGGGCTCAGATTCAGCTGCTTTTGAGCAGTTTCCGAGTGTTGACCCGTCGGGCCGGTGACCGGGATCTCGAACGTCTTTCCACCCATTTTCAATCCCGGACATCTTCCGGCACCGGCCGGATGCAGCCGGAACGGATCCTGGGGCCGGTGTGGGAACCGGTCCGGGACAAGCCTTCCCAGGTGTGGCTGGCAGTTTTGACCCAGTTTCTCAAGATTGAAAAAGCTGTTTCCAGAGACCCTGTTGCGGCGGCGGCTTATGCCCGGATTCAGACACTGGCGAAGGCATTTGACGATCCGGATGAATTTCTGGACCGCCTGGCCCTGGACCGGGATTCGGATCTGTTGGCCGGAGGGGTGGAAAAAGTGTCTCTGCTGACCATACATGCGGCCAAGGGCCTCGAATTTCCGGTGGTGTTCGTGACCGGGTGTGAACAGGGTATCATCCCTTTTGCCAGGAATGGGTCTGCATGTGAAAATCCGGAAGAAGAGCGCCGGCTCTTCTATGTGGCCATGACCCGGGCAAAAGATCTGCTCTGCCTGACACACACCCGGAAAAGAAAGGTGTTCGGGGTTCGCCGGGACATGCGGCCCTCGGTTTTTCTCAAGGATATTGAATCCCGTCTGATCCGGCGGGAAGCACTGGGCAAGGCGGTGTTGAAACAAAAACAGCCTGTTCAGCTGGAGCTGTTCTGATGCTCCGGCGGATGTGTTTTTGCGGGGCGTTGATATGGCTGATGCTTCCCGGACCGGGGCACGGTGATATCTACCGGTATGTGGATGAAAATGGGGTGGTGCATTTCACCAACACCCCGTCGTCATCGGAATATGTGCTTTACATGCGGGAACACAAACAAATGAACAGGCGGTTTGAAGATCCGGGTGCCTATGACGATCTGATCCGCGGTGCCGCAGACCGTTATAATGTGCCTTTCTCCCTGATCAAGGCCGTGATCCGGGTGGAATCCGCTTTCGACCCGACGGCGGTATCCCCCAAAGGTGCCCGGGGGCTGATGCAGATCATGCCGGTCAATTTCAAGGCTCTGTCCATTACCGACCCGTTTGATCCGTTTCAGAACATCATGGCCGGAACCCGGTATCTGAAGCGGATGCTGACGCGGTATCAGCATCAGGTTCCCCTGGCTCTGGCCGCCTATAACGCCGGCCCCGATGCCGTGGACAGACACCGGCAGATCCCTCCGTTCAAAGAGACCCGGGAATATGTCCGAAAGGTGATGGCCCTGTATGACCGGTCTGACGGAACGTGAACCCTTTGGTCAGCACCCGATCCGGATCGATTTGATGAATTCCACCAATCGGTCCTTCATGTCCGGCCGTTCCAGGGCAAAGGCCAGATTGGCCATCTGAAATCCCACTTTGTCTCCGCAGTCGAACCGGTTTCCCTGAAACTTGTATCCAAAAATGGGCTGTTCCTGAAGCAGTGCTTTCATGGCATCGGTGAGCTGGATTTCATCCCCGGCCCCTTTGGTTTTTTTGCCCAGCAGTTCGAAGATTCTGGGCATGAGAATATACCGTCCGATAATGGCCAGGTTGGAAGGTGCCTGTGCCGGAGCGGGTTTTTCCACCATGTCGTTGACGCGCACGATGTCTTCTTCCACGGCAGTGGCATCCAGAATACCATACTTGTCGGTCTGGTCATGGGGCACTTCCATGACCGCGGCCATGGAGGCCCGGAGCCGGTCGAATTTTTTGACCATCTCTGACAGGACCGGCTTGTCGGTCTGGATCAGGTCATCAGCCAGCAGCACGGCAAAGGGTTCATCCCCCACAATATCCCTGGCGCACCAGATGGCGTGTCCCAGGCCCAGGGGCTCATGCTGGCGTGTGTAGATAATGGTGCCGGTGGGGGGCACCAGCTCCCGGATCTGTTTGAGCAGGTCGGTTTTTTTCTTCTGTTCCAGGGCAATTTCGATTTCAAACGAGCGGTCGAAATGATCCTCCAGAGCCTTTTTTCCGCGGCCCGTCACAAAAACAATCTGCTCGATCCCCGCCTGAAACGCTTCTTCCACGGCGTACTGGATCAGGGGTTTGTCCACTACCGGAAGCATCTCCTTGGCCATGGCCTTGGTGGCCGGGATGAAGCGGGTTCCCAGTCCCGCCACCGGGAAGACCGCCTTTTTTATTTTCATGGTGACTCCTTTGTGTGTCTGCTGGTTGTGGGTTAGTTGTTTGACCGTGAGCCTGTTTTCTCATAATGGGGATTTTGGGTTGTGTCAAACTGAATTTTGGTATTTTTCTGATACCGCCGGGATGGTTATGGATGATATCAATTGTATCCGCTTGACATTATTATATTTTTTTTTTATCATCCAGAACTTTGCCTGTTTTGTGACCATTTCAACCATAAAGGATGCCATATATGAAGGATCAGAAAGTGTCGGAAATCCCTCCCCAGCAAATGAGTCTCAATACCCGGTTCAAATTCCGGTGTCACAAGGGGGTCAAATGTTTTACCGACTGCTGCCGGGGTATCGATATCATGCTCACCCCCTATGATATACTGACCATGCGGCGGAAACTGGATCTGAGCTCCGAGGAGTTTCTGGCGGTGTTTACCGAGCCCCGGATTCTGGAAAAAGCGGACATGCCCGTGGTGACTCTCAAACTGCTGGATGATGACCGCAAGTCCTGCCCCTTTGTTGAGGACGGGGACGGATGCGTGATATACGAAGACCGGCCCACCACCTGCCGGTATTACCCCATCGGGGTGGGCGCCCTGAGTTATTCCGGGGAACAGGGGGACAAGGATGAGTTCTTCTTTACCGTCAAGGAGGCCCACTGCCTGGGGTTTGAGGAAGACAAGGAGTGGACCGTTGCCGAATGGCGCCAGGATCAGGGAATCGATCTGAGGGACGAGGTCAATGACGGGTGGATGGATCTCATGGTCCGCAAAAAATCCCTGCCCTCCAGTATGAAGCTGTCCGAAGAGAGCAAAAAAATGTTTTTCATGGTCTGCTACAATATCGACAAGTTCAGGAAGTTTGTGTTTGAATCCTCGTTTCTGAAACGATATGACATCCCGGAAGAGCGGGTGGCCCAGATCCGCAAGGATGATGTCAAACTGCTGCAGTTCGGATTTGAATGGCTCAAGGCCGCCTTTTTTTATGCGGGCCGGGAGAAGTTTCAGGCAAAAAAAAGCTGATTTTTTTTGCCTGGTCATCAGACCCGTGCCGGTGGGTTCCTGTGGGCCTCACCCTCTGCCGTGTTTGACATGGAGTAGGGCATGGCTGCGCTGAACGGCAAAAACTGCGGGCAGGTGTGTCCTCAAACAATTTGCCGTTCTTGACGCTTCGCCATGCCCAACTCCATGTAGCAAACCCCTCAGAATGGGATTCAACCCACAGGAACCCACCGGCACTAGTCTGTGGTGGCAGCCGTGATCGGGGATGAAATCCCGAACCTGTTCCTTCCACATTCAGTATCTTTTTTACCAGTTAAATTTTTCGGTCAGTCCAGAATTTGGCCTCCCCATTTTCACACTGGACATGGAAATTGTCTATCATAACTGGGCCCGCCCACTGAACAGCATCTGGTACATCATACCACCCGGGGATACATCATCCTGTTGTTTGCCTGGCTCTGGAAAAGATTTGTTGCAACATAATTCCAAAATGATTGAATGTCGGCAAGTTTCATGTTATCGAAACAATGGTTGATATGTCAGGGAGCTAAGATTTGCAAGATGGTTGAGGTTTGATGGATAGCTTTAAACCTCTGGGACCGTCGATTTAAAAAAGTCTGGCATTAGGTATTTTCCCCTATACTGGATTAGGTATTATCTCTAATTGACAATTCGCCTCTTACTTGATAGGCAGATTATAACAGTCCCATTTTTAGGGAGAAATCTAATGGCCCGACTCTCAGTCCATAATATAAAAATCGTGAGAACGTTGTCCTGGTTTTTTATCTTTTTTGTGTTCATTTCATCGATACCGGGTATTTGCCAAGCATCAACGATCATCCTGACCAGCGCATCTCCGGACCATACTGTAACATCAGGAAGCGAAGAAACGATCTACGGAACTTCCACATCCAACCGGATTACCATTGAGAGCGGAGCAAAGGCAGAGCTGATAAACTTTCCAGGAAATAACCACATCGAAATTCATTCAAGATCAGATTTGTTTACGGTATCGCGTTCAGGGTCGATGGTTGTTTTTCAAGGATCTGAAGGAACATTTTTCAAATTACCAGCAACCACATCGACACAATATATTTATTTCACAGATAGGACGTTGGAGTTGTGTATTTATGATCATCAGGTGAAGTTGAATGATCAAGTTGTCGTCTCTACTCCGATTGCAATTGAAGAGGTTCCTGATGTCAACCTGCCCTATTTTTTCTGGGACGAATTTTCTACAGATATCATCAATACCAGTCGCTGGTCTGTCAATGATCCAGAAAATATGCTTTTCCAGTCCGGGGGGTATCTACGAGTCAACACCACAAAAAATCTAAAATGGGCCAACCTGAGATCAAGTCAGTCTTTTACAGGTGATTTCGACGTTATCTTGATTTATGAAAACTTCGCGGCAACATCTTTTCTCGAAGATAAGGGAGACAATCCATTTCCGGCGCTTTCTTTATGGGTGTCAGTCCAGTCCACCCCTGGAATCGATGTTATTATAGACAGGTGCCAGGATTATGGAGGAGGGGACGGAGGCGTTTTTATTTCAAACCAGTTGACCGATGGGACATCTGTTGGGGATCAATATATATCAAGCAGCACTGACAGCGGAAGGATCAGAATCCGGCGAAAAGGAACCACTATTCAAACTTTTTTCAAAGAATATGATGAATGGAATCTTCTTGGTGATTATCCATATCTTCCCAGCGGCAATGCCAATGTCGAGATCCAAGTGGTTACAGGCGCCAACGGAACTTTTCAAGTTGATATGGATGCCATTCTTTATACCGATAAACAAGTTACCGTCTTGTATCTGGATGCTGACGGAGACGGATACGGGGACACTTCTCATGCCATCGATGTTATCTCTGAAGCATCGGGATATGTGACTGTTCCCGGGGACTGTAATGACACAGACCCGGAGGTCTATCCCGGAGCACCGGATATTTGTGATGATGGCATCGACCAAAACTGCGACGGGTGTGACAGTAAGTGCTTCTTGTACCCTTATGCCATGGAGACAGAAACGGTTTATAGCAGCCTGCCGGTCAATTTCAGCCAGAATTATACCGTCCTGGCAAGCATCGATTTTTCTGATCTGACCAGTGAGTTCGATCCTTCATCAATGTGGGGAATATTTACCTTTCAAACATTTGGAGATTTAAACAACGATGGCATTGAAGATATCATCCTTTCCCCGTTTTTTTTGCATTTACTAACTAATAGGGACGATTTGGATCAATTGGATATCAGTGCTAAAACTGTTTTTTTGATAAGTGAAGATCAATTATATAACAAAAACAGCAAAACGGTACAGGACACAATTATCAGGGTAATGCCTAGATCCGGAGTTGTCGCCGATTTCAATTATGACGGTCTGAATGATTATTTTGGCGCTTCGCATGGATGGGATGAACCTCCTTTTCCAGGGGAACAGAATATCCTGCTGCTATCCAATCCGGATGGCACCCTGAGCGAAGTGAGTTTTACTCATCTGCCGGTGATTGATGACTTTTCTCACGGGGCAGCGGCTGCTGACATTGACGGAGATGGAGATATGGATATATTTCTTGTCAACAACGCCCAAGCAGATTCCTATTTTCTCATCAATGACGGGACAGGCAAATTTACCAAAGATGACAGTCCCTCAAGGATTTCTCAAAGCCTTATTCAATATCTGTATGTGAACACAGGCACCAATGCCATGTATACCACACCGGTTTTTTTTGATGTGAACGGTAATGGCCTTCCAGACATGCTTCTAGGAACCAATCCACAGGAGTCCCCGGAAAACTATACAGGTTTTTACTTCAGCCGGATTGTATACAACGATGGAAATGGCAGTTTTTTTGCTGAAAATACAGTTGAACTTCCGCCGGGTGGATTCAACAAGCAGACCATCACGTCTGATATTGATCTAATGGACATTAACAATGACGGTCACATCGATCTAATTTTGTCCCAATCAGAATGCGACCCTGACGGAGCATGGAAAGGCCACTACCACCAGATACTGATCAATGACGGCACAGGCTGCTTCAGGGATGAAACAGCAACCCGCATGCCTTATCAGAATTTTGGCAATGTTGACCCAGTATGGATAACCTTTCCAAACAAAACATTCCTGGCTGACATTAATGCTGACGGATATCCCGATATTGTCACCAATTCCTTCACTCAACTGTTGAAATACGATACGGAACTGCCCACGCTCATCTACTTGAACAACCAAGATGGCACCTTTTTGCCACTGGCCGGCACCAGCATCTATTACGGTACAGATGACCCACCGGACATGGAATCACTTGCCCCTATAGACTTTGACAAAGACGGTGATATTGATTTAATAGGATTGAAAACAACATTTTATTCCGATCCGAACGTGCTGGGTAAAAAAGGAGTTGAGGTTATCCTTTTAGAAAATCTGGCCATTACATCCGCTTCTCCTTGATTTCAAAGCTGAGCATTGATGGTCTTGGATCTGAAAATACAGGACTATTAATCATGGAACAATTCGATCTGCTTATTAAAATTTTGGTTTTGACAGGAAGCTAAAATGAAAAACATCATTATATCATGTAGCTTGATGGCAGTTTTCTTTATTGTTCCTGCAACAGGGTTTGGGGCCTCAGAAGTTGTTATTTTGACAAAATCATCTCCTAACAAAACCATCAGTTCGGGAAGCTCAGCTACTGTATATGGATCATCAGATGATAATCAAGTGATCATTGAATCTGGGGCAAACGTTACTCTTGTCAATTTTCCGGGATCTAACACCATCGCAATAAAAGGTGAAGCGAGTAATTTCTTTTTTTCACGGTCAGGAGCAACTGTTCTCTTTGAAGAGCCAAACGGAACTACTGTAAAAATTCCAGCGAGTCAGACAAAACAGGAAATTTGTTTTAATGATGTGACTTTAAAATTGAGCATTCAAAACAACCAGGTGATGCTGGGCCATCAGTTTGTGACGGAATCTGAATCACAGATAGATCTTTTTCATTTATCAACGCCTTTACCAAATAATCCTATTGGATTGTATTTTCCTATTATCGGTCTTGACAATACAAATTATATCACCGAAGCAGTTCAAGCAGCAGCCGAGTATGGCCTTAATATGTTTAACCTTGTCGTTCACTGGAAAGATTTGGAGCCTGAACAAGATGGTGAATTCACCTTGGACAGCCTGAACCAGGCATTAAAGATTATCAGAGAGCATGGTTTGTATAGTATTTTGAGGATTATGTTTAATGGAGGCGGCGCGCATGAATCAGCTCCCTCATGGTTTTTCAATCTACCCGGAATCAAAGAGGGAGATGACTATTATGTCATTAACGGCAAAAGACAACCCTTACCTTATAGCGATATATATTTCGAGCAATTTCGAGATCTCTTAGAAGAGCTTGCATTATTTTTTTCAGATTTCGGCCATTTTCAACCAGACGGTATCCAGATGAGTGTTGGGGGTGATTTCGGAGAGCAGTTCTTGAGTGATAATTTTGAAAAGAATGAAGATGAAATCATATTACTTCTTGATGCAGCCAAAAAACATGTTGACGAATATTATAAATTGTTTAATCCGCCAGATGCTCATGATCGTGTGTGTAAACCGTTAACTATCGATCTTATCTTGATGGCAGGTGTTTTTTTTGAAAATGAATATCCTGATAAATTGCATTACAATACTAAACTTATTGAACATTTATATTCCAATTATGAACACAAGTGGCTTCAAACTTGTGCATGTTCTGCCAAATTACAAACCTGTAGCTGGGGAGATGAAACCATTGAAATGTTTAAGCCTTACATAACGGGAAAAAATATGAGGCTCATTATTGATGAGGAAGCTGGTGCTGAAGGTGAATTATCTTTTAACGACAAATGTCCCGACATTCCAAAAGAAACAGTTCAAGAAAGATTAAACAGAATTATTGAAATTGAAGAAGATTACGATATAAGGTTTTCAGGGATTACCCTTAGGGGTTACACGGATGAAGGTGGAAACTCGCATGAGTTGACTGAAGAAAATCAAGAAGGAATATCGAATCTTATCAATCATTTTGAAAATTGATCTTTTGATTAGAGAACAAACAAATATTTGTTAACATAACACATATGAATTATGAAAAAATACTGATTTTTCTGAAAGTTTCTCTCATAATCATTGGATATATTGTCACTGAATGCATTGCCGGAGAGCCCATAAATCAAGTTTCAGGTGTTGTGATCGATACCGGCAATTCACCAGTCAACAATGCAAAAGTATGTGTTCAAGGAAACCGATACTGCGTTCAAACAGACACCAGTGGGCGCTTCCACCTGTCAGTTGATACAATCAGCCCCGGCACAAATATCACAGCAGGGAAATTTGGTTTTTATAACGGCGCCCAGCCATTTTCTATAGGAATCAAACCCGTTACAATTGTGCTAAGGCCTGTTCCCCAATTTGACAATACAGATTATCAATGGCTGCCGTCATTGACCAGCGGGGAGAAAAAACAAACCAGTGATTTGGAGGAAAACCAGCCCTGCCAGGTATGTCACCCGAAGATAACACAGGAATGGCAGCAGGATGCGCATTCAAACGCCGCAAAAAATGCGATTTTTTTGAGTTTTTTCAATGGCACAGATTTGAATGGAGAAAAAACAGCCGGACCGGGGTATACATTGGATTTTCCAAATTCCAGCGGCAATTGTGCTGCCTGTCATGTTCCTGCGCTTGCGTTGGAAAACCCATCGCATGCAGATCCCAACAAAGTTGAAGGTGTGGCCAAAGAAGGGATATTCTGTGATTTCTGTCATAAGATAAGGGGAGTTGAAATTGATCATACAGGCGGAAAACCAGGGGTGATGTCCATTGATCTGCACCGGCCGTCTACAGGCTACCAGATATTTTATGGACCGTTTTCAGATGTATATCCCGGTGACGACGGGTACCACCCTTTGTATAAAAAAAGCCATTATTGTGCTCCATGTCACCATGGGAAATTCTGGGATGTACTGATATACTCCGAATTCCAGGAATGGCTTGACAGTTCTTATCGTGAAAGAGATATTCACTGCCAGGATTGTCATATGCTGGCAACAGGCAATATGAACCGCTTTGCATTGGAAGAAAAAAGAGGTATTGTCCGCGACCCTTCAACATTAGCTTCACATGTAAATCTTGGAATTCAGGATACCGCATTTATGAAAGAAGCCGTTGCATTGGAAACCCGGGTCAGGGTGTGTGACAAAGGGGTAAATGTCACGGTTGCCGTGAAAAACACAAAGGCAGGACATCATTACCCCACAGGAAACCCCATGAGAAATATGATTCTGCTTGTGGAGGTGGAAGATGACGACAGATCCTCTCTTAAAATGACACAAGGAGAAACAGTGCCTATCTGGGGCGGTGTCGGGCCTGTAAAAGACGGCAATTACGCAGGTTTGCCGGGTAAGGGGTTTGCCAAGGTTTTAAAGGATGCCGTACTTTATCCGGATAAAAGGGTAAGGCACTTTTCACCTGAATATCCCGCCCCGCACTGGCGGCCTGTTTACATTGAATCAGACAACAGGATACCGGCCGACGGCACCGACATATCCGCTTATACATTCCGGATTTCGGCCCGAACAGCCTGGCCGGTGCATGTCACGGCGCGTTTAATATACCGCAGGACATATAAACAGTGGATGGATGCAAAAAAACTGGAAATCCAGGATTTGGAAATTGCCATGAACGATCTTGTAATAAACAGGAGGAAATGATGCACAATTCAATAAGAGGCAAAATAATGCTGTTGTTTTGCGTTGCGGCAATGATGCTCATCTTTTCCAGCCCGGCTATTTATGCCCGCACTATGTTATTCCAGGATGATTTTGAAACCGGCAATGCAAACGCTTGGTCCCTGGGCAGCGGGTGGCAGATCGAAGATGACCGGGGCAATTATGTGTTAAGCGGGAACCGCCACGCGTTTGCCTCGACAGGGGACAGATTCTGGCGCAGTTACCAGTTTGAAGCTGATATCAAATTGCTGACGTCCGCTTCAACTGTACATCTGAACTACCTTGAAAACAACTGCAACAGATATTTCATCGGTTTTCATGCCGGCGGCCTGTATTTGAACAAAACCTATCCCTGCGGCACCCATACAGATCTTGCAACTGTGAGCAATCCCCATGAAACCGACAGGTGGTACACTGTGAAGATCACCAGCGATGAAGGCACTGTGAAGGTGTATGTGGATGGCCTGCTGAAAATCGAATACACCGACCCGGACCCGTTGATAAACGGTGCTGTTTCATTTGAAACCCTGAACACCGGCTATGTGTATTTTGATAATGTCACGATATCGGCAGATGAAGATACGGTTTTTTCAGAAAACACCTGGGAAAATACCGGTGGACCGATTGGTGGTTTGGGCTATGATGTCCGTGTTCATCCATACAATAAAAATGTCATGTTTGTAACAGATAATTTTGCAGGGGTGGCAAAAAGTGACAATGCAGGCCAGACCTGGTACCATTCCAACACCGGGATCAATGTCAAAAGCGGTTTGACAGGGGATGCCGTGAACATTTTCAGTCTGACCATCGACCCCAACGACCCGGACATCATCTGGGCGGGCACAAATGGGGAAGGCGGACAGTTTGGGGTATTTAAAAGTACAAACGCAGGTGTGTCATGGCAGAACAAAATATCCGGCATATCACTGGGTAATGACCCTGTTGCAACCGGACTAGTCTTTCGAGGGTTTACCATCCAGGAAGGCGATTCAGATATCGTCTATGCCCAGGCTGAAGTGGCCACCACGGTAAACGGCCTGGAGTTCAACCGCGTAAAGGGCCAGGTGTATAAAACCGTGGACGGAGGTGAATCCTGGCGATTGATCTGGTCGGGGGACAATCTTGCAAGATACCTGATCATTGATCCGGAAAACCCGGACATCCTGTATCTGTCAACCGGCATTTTTGACAGGGAGGCGTTCAATTCTGATTGTGAAAATGCTGTTCCCGGCGGAACAGGGGTTCTCAAAAGCACTGATGGCGGCCTCACCTGGAACCCGATCAACAAGGGGCTGACAGACTTTTACGTGGGTGCATTGCGAATGCATCCGGCTGATCCATCCATTTTATTTGCTGCTGCGGGAAACAATGCCTGTTCAGGGGGATATACAGGCCATACTGCCGGAGGGCTTTTCAAAACCACCAATGGGGGGGCACACTGGGTAAAAGTTATCAGCAATGACAACATGACGACGGTGAATTTCAGTCCCTCAAACCCTGACATAATGTATGCCGGATCAGCAAGCGCTTTTTACAAAAGCACAGATGAGGGAAACACCTGGGTGCGTTATGCCAAAAACAGCGGTCAGCAACAGTGGGGACCGCCGGGCATTGTTGCCGGTGTGCCTATTGATGTGGTGGTGGACCCAGAAAACACCCATCTTTTATATGCAAACAATTACGGGGGCGGCGTATTCCGGTCCCGGGACGGTTCTGCAACCTGGGAATCATGGAGCAAAGGGTATTCAGGGGCTGAACTGCAAGCTGTCCATGTCCCCGCAATAACCGCTTCAACTGTTTATGTGATCGGCCGCAGCGGTCCCTTTGTGAGCGCAGATCATGGAAATGACTGGGCCGGTATTGCCAATGGAGAAGCAGATTTTGCAGAATGGTATGCCATTGCTGTGCACCCTGCAAACCCGCAGATTGTACTGGTCAGTGATGAGCACCAGGGAACAATAAACATAAGCATTGATCAAGGGAATGACTTCACAGAAGTACTTCGCCACCCGGCAGCTGATGCCTCAAATCCTGATCGCCGACAGGGTTTTAAAACCATTGTGTTTTCAGCGTCAGCCCCTGAGATTGTCTATGCCGGTCTGTCAAAAGACAGAGGGACATTTGAAACTGCCGCACCTGTGGGAACCGCCATATATAAATCCAGGAACGACGGCATGACTTTTGTACCCATGCCGTCCATTGTTGATGGGCATAATGTCAACCAGCTGGTTGTGGATGCTGAAAATGCGGATATTGTTTACGCTGCCACCACCAGCGGTGTTTACAAAACAACAGACGGGGCATCAACATGGCAGTATTGCAACAGTCTTGGTGTGCGGTATATTGAAACCCTGGCTATGGATCCTGCACAACCCGGTTTTGTTATTGCAGGAGAAGGTTTTCTGGGATCTGGCGTCTGGATCAGTGCGAATGACGGTCTTACCTGGTCCGGGCCTTTCAATCAGGGGTTCAACTCTTCCAACCCGTATCTTTCTTCTATCATCAATGATCCCACTAAACCGGAAACCTTTTTTGCCAGTGACCTGTATTCCGGTGTCTACATATCCCAAAATAACGGGATGACCTGGTCGGCATTCCCTGACTGGCAAATGTCGGGGCTGACATTCAGATCGGTTTCAGATGTTGCCATGAGCCGGGATTATTTGTATGCTGCCACTTGGGGCGGCGGTGTTTTCAGACACAAATTGCTCAATGAAGAACCTTCTCCACAACCAATAAGAAGCTATTTATTACAAACACAGGTATCTCAGCTATATGTTGCGATTTTTGGCCGTGCCTCAGAAGGTTCGGGAAACGAATACTGGCAGACCCAACCAGACATGGTAACCGCTGCAAATGCCATGTTGGATACGCACGCTGCCATAGATTATTTTGGAACGAATTTAAATACCAATCAAGCATTTATTGAACACATTTATCTGAACACCTTGAACAAGACCATTGCCGATGATTTAGATGGTATCAATTATTGGGTTGGGATACTTGATGCAGGAACATCACGGGGGGAAGCTGTTGTTACGCTTGTAGGGGCTATAAATGACTACGCTCCTGACGGTCCATATTACAATCCAGATAATACTGCAACTGTAGCAGCTTACAATCAATTTATAAACCGTGTTGAAGTTTCAAATTATATGGCAGACAACATCTATGCTACCCCCGAAGACTGGGAAACATCAACATCTTTCAGTCATGGTCTATTTGTAACTGATGATCCTGGAACAGTTTGGACTGCAAAGGCGAATGTGGATTTATTTAAATGATATAACCAGCCCTAAAAACTAAACGACCACCGGCTCCAAGCCGGTGGGTTCGTTCTTCGGCTGAAGCCGACTAAAGGTTAAAGGAATTTTTCCGATTTATATGCGCTCATAACCTTGGGTTGTATCACTAACATTGTCTTTGTCTGAAGGCGAGGGGTTTCAACCATCCCCGTGGGGGACACTAACTAACGCGCTCAACCATTATCCGAAAGATGAGTATTCACGACTGGCTGTTTCAGTCACCGTTAACCCTGACGGTTTGATGCACAGTGTCCTATTTTCGGTCTTTGTATTGCTTCAGTACCAGCTTCGGGGCGAACTGCGGATGGGAGATGTACCGCCCCATGTTTTTCATGAATGTGTCCACCAGGTCATTCAGAATCCCGTCTTTTTCATGGTCTAAAATGAAATTGCGCTCCAGGCGGTATTCATAGATAACTTTTTCTCCCAGGGTGTTCCGGATTTCATCGATGGTCAGACCGGGAAGAGACTCATTGTCGAACAGGTCCGGTTCCACCTTGATCTCCATGGCGGCCTTCACGGTCACCACATAGGCATCTTCACTGATTTTTCTGGACAGATCCGAAATCACGAGGGTCTGTCCGTTTTCCAGTTCGACTTTCCTGATCACCTTGCCGGGTGTTTCGGTACTGGCTGAAACCGGCGTGTTGTTTATTTTCATGGTTCTCTCTCGCTGCATGATGGTCCTGCCCCGGTTTTTCTATACCTCATAGTCATACCACAGCCCTTCCTGGTGGACGGGGTTATGAAGCCGTTCGTGAATGTCAATGCCGAAAAATGCGGCAATGGGCGCAAACAGCTCGGGATGGTCTGAATGGAGCTGTTGCAGGGTGGTCACGACTCGGTCGAGCCCCTGGTGGGTCATTTTGCCAAGGGGTCGGCGGCAGGGACCCGACGGCATGCCCAGAAGCTGCATCATGGTTTTCAGGGGGAGCGGATTTCTGGCCCGGCACGCCACCGGTCCGAACGGCGTTTCCTCCGTGGTGGTGACCACCACCAGGTCCAGAAGCGGTTTGAGCATGTGCTGAAGCTTGCGGGCCTCATCCGGATTTCCCTGGTTGACGGCGGACACCAGCTGTGCCATGAACCCGGGCACGATATTGGACATCACGGAGATGGCGCCGCAGGCCCGGATATCCGGGTCCGTCATGATATCGAATACCAGGACGTCATCACCTGAAAAAATCTGGAAATCCGGACCGCAGCATTTGCGGGTGAGTCTCATGTTGTCCAGACTGCCGGTGGCTTCTTTGACGGACCGGACATTGGGGCAGGCCCGGGCCAGCAGGGCCAGGTCAGCAGGCAGCATCTGGGCGCCGGTCCGTCCGGGAATGATGTAGGGAATGATTTCCATGTCCGGTAATGTTGTTGCCACGGCTTCATAATATTCCCTGCGGATTTCCAGGGAGGAGGGCCCGTTGTAGTATGGGTCCACCAGGAGCAGGGCATCCACCCCCTGGCCGGCGGCATGGCGGCCCGCTGCCACGGCCTCGGCCGTGTTGTTGCTGCCCGTGCCCGCGATGACCCGGCACCGGGCTTTGACCTGTCCGGCTGCCAGTGCGATGACATGGTTGTGCTCCTCCCATTCGAGTGTCGGGCTTTCACCGGTGGTGCCGGTGACCAGAACGCCGGTGATATGGTTTTGGATCTGAAACTCGATGAGCTGCGCCAGTCCGTTCTGATCCAGTTCCCCGGTATCGGTGAACGGGGTGATCAATGCAGTAAAACATCCGTTTTCCATAGCAAAGGACTCCCAAAAATGCTGATGATGTCATGGTAAAAAACTGGTGCTACCACAGGAGTGGTTCCGGTGCAAGAGAAAATGTTGCGGCCCGGGGATTTTCAAATTTCTTGACTCCTGCATGAAAACCTTTATTATAAAAGATTTCAATCGGAAAACAAGATTTAAATGATGCACCCAAATTTGTAAGGAGTAATCCATGTCCGACACGCAGAAAAGGGGAGAACTGCCCCGGAATGCGGATGAACATATCGCCCGGCTCAGATATCAGCTGACCCAGAATACCGAATGCGGCACCACCCATTATAATTTAGGCGTGGCGTTGCTGGGAAAACAGGAGTACATGGAGGCGGAAAAAGCGTTCCACGATGCCATCGAGCACAGCCCGACTCTGGCGGAAGCCTATGTGCAGCTGGGGGGAATCTGCCTTCAGCGGGGCGATCTGGAAGGCTGTTTCCGGTTCAACCAGCGGGCCACCAAGGCCCGTGCCGGGTTTGCCGAAGGGTATGCCAACATGGCCTTTGTCCTGCTTCAGCTGGTGGACGGCAAAGATCCCAAAGAGGATGAAGAAAAAGTCGACAAGGCCATCAAACATCTGAAAAAAGCGATCATTCACAACAAATATTTTGTCCAGGCCTATGCCACCCTGGGGACCGCCTATTACATGAAAGGGCTGTACGAAGAAGGCATCCAGGCCAATCTGGAAGCGGTCCGGATTCAGCCGGAATTTCCCATTGCCCATAACAATCTGGCCGTGGGATATCTGGAACTGGGAGATTATCCAAAAGCGGTTTCCCATTGCGACAAGGCCCGGGAACAGGGGTATGACGTGGCACCGGAGCTGCTGGAAGAACTGGCGCCCCACCGCCGGTGATGGGATTCGATCCGGAGATAACCTTTCACGTGGCCGGGCACCCACAGCCCGTGGTTCCTGAATCCCGGCTGTGGAGCCTGCCGCTGGCCGGAAAAACCGGCCATGAAAACAGGGCCGCAGAATGGACTGTGGGAGACTATCTGGCAGCGGCAAGGGCTTTTTTGATCCGGGATCAGGGACAAATGATCCGTCGGGCCGTTGAAGCCCTTTCCAAAGCCCATGGGCTGATCCGGGCTGTGGCGGTCTGCCTGGAAAAACACGGCGCTTTTTATCATCCGTTAAAGATCACCGTCGCTGCCGGGTCTGAATCCGTGACGCTCGTACTCAACGGGGCGGTGAGAGATCCGGGATTCACCTTGATTCAAACCGAATATCGGCTGCTGGACCGGCTGGCAGGTCAGGTGGTGCCCGGCTTTATCCCCAGGGTATTCGGCACCGGCACCCTTCCCACGGAAAAAGGATCAGCCGGTTTTTTCCTGGGGCAGTGGTTTGAGGGGTTTCATGAATTTCATGTCACGCAAACGGCCCGGGGCGACCGGGTGGCGGTCTGGAAAGATGACGGAATCCATGAACCGGTCCCGTGGCACCGGGCGGTTAGAATATATGAAAACATCGCCTATGTGCTGACCGCCTATTACGACCTTGACACCGGTCATGAGATTTTTCCATGGCATCATGCGGCCGGAGATTTTGTGACGGATGCCGGGGGAGATGTGCGCCTGATAACGGTCCGGGGAATGGGGCTGCTGGCCGAACCCCCTTCGCACATGACGGATCCGGAAGCCAGACAGCTGTTCTGCCTGCTGTTTTATTTTCTGAACCTGACGCTGTGCATTAGGCTGGACCGGCTGGACGGCACCGGTCCGGTGGCGTGGCTGCCGGACATGGTGCTGGGTGCTGCGGTCAAAGGGATGTGCCGGGCTCTGGCAGACCGTTCCGCCCGGAGAACCGGCGCACAGTCCCCTTCCGGACTGCCGGCCCGGTTTCTGGAATTTGTAAAAACGATCGGTCCGGACCAGCTGCGTGACATTATGTCCCACCTGCTGGAAGACCGGCATTTCAGTCCGGCTGAAGCACAGCTGGCCGGAATTCACATGGCGGCTCATGTCCGGGAAATTATCCGGGTACTGGACCGGATGTGAATCCGGGTTCCGTCTGCGGGGTGAAAAACAGGAATATCGGGTTTTTTTATTGACATGTGCAGACAGAAATTCTATATCACCTAATGATATTTTCGGCGAAGTTGCCTTTTGAAATACCAAAAGGATGTCGCTTGCAGGCTAACAGTTTGGAATGATATCGAATTTTGACTTTTGTCAGACTATTGAATGAAAAGTTTGGAAAACCTTTTCATTAGTTGAATGTAATTTAACTTTTAACGGAGGTAAGTAAATGGCTAAGCATGAAACTCCTTTACTGGACCAGCTGGAATCCGGCCCCTGGCCAAGCTTTGTCTCTGACCTGAAATTTCAGGCTGAAAAGAGAGCAAAGAACGCGGAAGGCATTGAATTCCAGATTCCGGTGGATGTGGTAGAAGATCTTCTCGGAATTCTTGAACTTTCCTACAAACACGGCAGAACCCACTGGAAACACGGCGGCATCGTCGGTGTGTTCGGCTACGGCGGCGGGGTTATCGGCAGGTACTGCGACCAGCCGGACAGCTTTCCCGGTGTCGAGGCATTCCACACCATGCGGGTGAACCAGCCGGCAGGGAAATACTATTCCACCGATTATCTGAGAAAACTGTGCGATCTGTGGGATTTCAGAGGCTCCGGCGTGACAAACATGCACGGCTCCACCGGGGATATCATCCTTCTGGGCACCACCACCAAACAGCTGGAAGAGATTTTCTGGACCCTGACCCATGACATGAATCAGGACCTGGGCGGCTCCGGCTCCAACCTGAGAACCCCGTCCGACTGCCTGGGGCAGTCCCGGTGCGAATACGCCTGCTATGATACCAGTTCCCTGGTATACTTTCTGACCAATGAATATCAGGACGAACTGCACAGACCGGCATTCCCCTACAAATTCAAGTTCAAACTGGACGGGTGCCCCAACTGCTGCGTGGCCTCCATTGCACGGTCTGACATGTCCTTTATCGGTACCTGGAGAGATGACATCCGCATCGACCAGGATGCTGTGAACAAATATGTGGAAAACGATCCGGCGTATCCGGCCAATGCCGGTGCCTACAAAGGCAGCAGGAACTGGGGTCCGTTCGATATTGAAAAAGAAGTGCTGGGCCTGTGCCCCACCCGTTGCATGAAATTCGAAAACAAGAAACTGTTCATTGACAATGCCAACTGCACAAGGTGCATGCACTGCATCAATGTCATGCCTAGGGCCCTGAAAATCGGTAAGGATACCGGTCTGTCCATCCTCGTGGGCGCCAAGGCCCCGATTCTTGATGGTGCTCAGATGGGATCCCTGTTGGCTCCGTTCGTTCCGGTCAACCCGGACAATGATTATGAAGAAATCACTGAAATCATTGAAAACGTTTGGGACTGGTGGATGGAAGAAGGCAAGAACCGGGAACGCCTGGGCGAGCTGATCATGCGCCAGGGTTTCCAGAAACTGCTGGAAGTGACCGGTATCGACCCCATGCCGCAGCACGTGGCCTACCCCAGAACCAACCCGTATATCTTCTGGAAAGAAGATGAAGTAACGGGCGGCTGGGAACGTGATGTGGAAGAATACAGAAAACACCATAGGAGATAGGAAGGGAGAATCATAATGGCTTTTATTTCTACGGGTTATAATCCAGAAAAACCGATGGAAAACCGGATTACCGACATCGGTCCCAGAGATCATAACGAATTTTACCCTCCTGTGATTGCCAAAAACAAGGGCAAATGGTCTCACCATGAAATCCTTGAGCCCGGCGTTCTCGTGCACGTGGCGGATTCAGGAGATGAGGTTTATACAGTAAGAGTTGGCGGTGCCCGTCTGATGTCCACCAGCCTGATCAATGAAATCTGTGACATTGCGGACAAGCATTGTGACGGATATGTCCGGTTCACTACCCGGAACAATGTGGAGTTCATGGTGGATTCCAAGGACAAGGTGGAACCGTTGAAAAACGATCTGGCCTCCAGAAAGTTTGCCGGCGGCTCCTTCAAGTTCCCCATCGGCGGTACCGGTGCCGGTATCACCAACATCGTTCACACCCAGGGCTGGATTCACTGCCATACGCCTGCCACAGATGCCTCCGGGACGGTCAAGGCGGCCATGGACGTGCTGTTCAATGACTTCCAGGACATGAGGCTTCCGGCTCAGCTGCGGGTGTCCATGGCCTGCTGCCTGAACATGTGCGGCGCGGTGCACTGCTCTGATATCGCCATTCTGGGGTATCACAGAAAACCGCCCATGCTGGACCATGAATATCTGGACAAGGTCTGTGAAATTCCTTTGGCCGTTGCTGCCTGCCCCACCGCGGCCATCAAGCCCGCTAAAGTGAAACTGGATTCCGGCAAGGAAGTCAAGTCCGTTGAGGTCAAGAACGAACGGTGCATGTACTGCGGTAACTGCTACACCATGTGCCCGTCCATGCCCCTGGCGGATACCGAAGGAGACGGCATCGTTCTGATGGCCGGCGGAAAGGTGTCCAACCGGATTTCCGATCCCAAATTCTCCAAAGTGGTCGTGGCCTTTCTGCCCAATGAAATGCCAAGATGGCCGTCCATGACCGATGCCATCCAGAGAATGGTGGAAGCCTATGCCAAAGGCGCCAACAAATATGAGCGTCTGGGCGACTGGGCCGAAAGAATCGGATGGGAAAAATTCTTTGAGGTGTGTGAGCTGGATTTCACCCACCATCTGATCGATGATTTCCGTCAGCAGGCATACATGAGCTGGCGCCAGTCCACCCAGTTCAAATTCTAGAAGAATATTGACGTTTTTGAACGGATTCTGGTACATATGATGACAAGCCGGAGCACCTGAACAGGCGCTCCGGCTCATCCATTCCAATTCAAAGGAGTACAAAAATGAGTGACCTTCTTGACAACAAGGAAGAAGCACAAAAGGCTGTGGTTGAATGGCTGGAGAAAAAAGCCAAAACCAAATCCAAATTCTATATCAAGGACTTTTACAAGATTTTTCCGGATGACAAACCCAGAATGATTAAAAAAGTCGTGAACAAAATGGTGGAAGACGGGATTCTGGAATTCTGGTCTTCCGGTTCCACCACCATGTATGGTCTTAAAGGCGGCGGCATTCAGCATTCTTCCGAAGGTGAGAATTAACCACACATAAAGACCGATACCCATGCACGCAAGCAGTGACAGCGTCCCGGGCGTGGTGGTGGCAGGGCTCAGGGGTGGTTCGGGCAAAACCATCATCAGTTTGGGAATCGCCGCAGCATGGAAACGCAGATATATCACCGTTTCGCCTTTTAAAAAAGGCCCCGACTACATCGACGCCGGCTGGCTTTCCCTGGCAGCCGGCCGCCCCTGTTATAACCTGGACACATTTCTCTGTACGCCGGAAGTGGTCCGGGATTCCTTTCAGTCCCATTCCCAGAATTCAGACATGGCCCTGGTGGAAGGCAACCGGGGATTATATGACGGCATCGATACGGACGGCTCCACGTCCACGGCGGAACTGGCCAAGCTGCTGAACCTGCCGGTGCTGCTGGTGCTGGACTGCACCAAAAGCACGCGGACCATGGCGGCCCTGGTGATGGGGTGCCAGCGGTTTGATCCGGATATCAGAATCATCGGCGTGATCCTCAACCAGGTAGCGGGAAAACGGCACCAGGGAAAGGTGACCGCCAATATTGAACAGTTCTGCGGTATACCTGTTTTCGGTGCCGTTCCCAAGCTGGATTCCGACGATTTCCCGGAGCGGCACATGGGGCTGGTGACATCGGCGGAACATCGCTCTTCGGTTCAGGCTTTGGATGCGGTTTGCGACATGGCCAATGCGCATATCGATCTGGACCGCCTGTATGACGCAGTGCTGAAAGACTGCCGGGATCATGCTGTCCCGGGAGAAGAGACGGATAAAGGCGGACCTGTTCCGGCCTCGCCGGCCGGTGCCGGACGTTCCGGTCAAAAGGTCACGATCGGTGTGATCAAGGATTCCGCGTTTCAGTTTTACTACCCTGACAATCTGGAAGCCCTGGAAGCCCTGGGAGCCCGAATCGAGTTCATCAGTCCGTTGGAACAGGAACGCCTGCCCCGGGTGGATGCGCTTTATATGGGAGGCGGATTTCCGGAAACCCACGCGCCCCAGTTGACGGAAAATCGATCGTTCCGGGATCATCTGAAGCAGCTGGCTCTGGATGGATTGCCCATTTATGCCGAGTGCGGCGGATTGATTTTTCTGGGTCAAAGTATTTGCCTTGGCGGCCGGGAATATGCCATGTCCGGCATTCTGCCCATCTGGTTCGGCCTGTCCCTCAAACCCCAGGGCCACGGATACACCCGGGTGAAAGTGGTCAACAAAAATCCCTTTTTTTCTGTTGGGGAAGTGCTCAAGGGCCATGAATTCCGGTATTCAAAGATTTTGAAGATCGAGTACCGGGAACCGGACATGGCGTTTGCCATGGAACGGGGAAAAGGGATTCTGGACAAAAAAGACGGGTTTCACAAACACAATACCTTTGGCACCTATACCCATATTCATGCCCTGGGATCGGTGTCCTGGGCCCCTTCCCTGGTAAAGCTGGCCAGGGCCTATCAAACGAGGTGACTTGTCCATGAAGGTGATTGCATCCATCCATGATATGACGCAGTTTTCAGAAACGATACGAAAAAACGACCAGACCCTTGCCTTTGTCCCCACCATGGGATTTCTCCATGACGGGCATCTGGCCCTGATGAAAAAAGCCCGTGAATGCGCCGACCATCTGGTGGTGTCCATTTTTGTGAATCCAGCCCAGTTTGGTCCGAATGAGGATTTTTCCACCTATCCCCGGGCAATGGAACAGGACCTGGAGAAATGCCGGAAAATCGGTGCAGCCGCAGTTTTTACCCCGACCGACGATCAGATGTATCCGTCTGGATTTGAAACCTATGTGACACTGGAAAAGCTGCCGTTCCACCTGTGCGGGCTTTCCCGGCCCGGTTTTTTCAAAGGGGTGGCCACCGTGGTGACCAAGCTGTTCAACATTGTCCGGCCCCATGTCGCGGTGTTCGGGGAAAAGGACTTTCAGCAGCTGACCGTGATCCGGCGACTGGTTCGTGACCTGAATCTGGGTATCGACATTGTCGGCGTACCCATTGTCCGGGAGCCGGACGGGCTGGCCATGAGTTCCCGGAACAAATATCTGAGTTCGGCCCAGCGGCCCCATGCGCTCCTGCTCTCCCGAAGCCTGGAGGCTGCGGAAAAAGCGGTGAAACAAGGTGAGACCGATGCCGGTAAAATCCGGGAACTGGCCAGTGATATCCTGGCTGCAGGGCCGGAAGAGATGCGTGTGGATTATTTGTCCCTGTGCGACCCGGATACCCTGGATGAGGTGGCGGTGATCCAGGGGCCGACGCTCATGGCCATGGCGGTATGGCTGGGAAAAACCCGGTTGATCGACAACCGGCTGCTGGTACTCTGACTGAAAACAAACAAAAAAAGGCGGCTTTCTTTGTTTGAAGAAAGCCGCCTTTTTATTTGATTTCCTTAAGTTAACCTGTCATGATTGAATCCGGTGCTCAGACCTTTTCATGGCAGTCATTGCAGGACGTGGGAGCCGGACCTTTCCGGCCCTTGGGATCACCGGCGTCGATATTGACCTGTTTGTGGCATTCCCGGCAGTTGCCGTGCATGGCATTTTCATGAACCATGATGTCGTTTCGGTTGTTTTGGTCTTTTTCGAAGATATTGTGACAGTCATGGCAGGCATGGACATCATCCCCCATTTTGAGATCTGCCAGAGGGGTGCCGGTTTCGTCATGATGGCATTCACCGCAAGAGATATTGTAATCTTCGGTGTGTTTCTTGTGGGTAAATGTCACCGGTTTGAACTGAGGTGGACCTTTTTTGCGTGTGGCATCGTCATATCCGGGAGTTGTGATTTCAAAGGTGTCCTCCACTTCCGTACCAGCCTGGAGACCGGTGACAGCGAACATTGCGGCGATAGCCGCAGCCAGTAGAAACAGAAGCAATTTACTTTTCATGGTACATGTTTCTCCTCTTAGTTTTTCATTATTGTTTCCGGTGCCGTTTCAGGCAACGGTCGAATTTCAATGCCGCATGAATTTGTGACATAAGCATTTGACAAAGTCAATAAAAAATCCGGCCCTTCAGTCTTCTTTCCGGGGTGCTGGATCAGGCGCCGCGTCAGTCTGGTCATCCGCCTCATCATCCGTGTCCTGAATCGGCTTTCTGCCGAAAATCCGGGCTCCGATAATACTGATTTCATACAGCACCATCAGCGGCAAAGCCATCATGATCTGCGTGATGACGTCCGGTGGTGTGATCAGGGCCGATAATACAAAAAACAGCAGCAGCGCATATTTTCTGTTTTTTTTCAGAAAGGGAATGGTCACCAGTCCCATGCGCGCCATGAAGGTGATGACCAGGGGCAGTTCAAACACGAATCCGAAAGCCAGCAGCATTTTGGACGCAAACGACAGGTATTCTTTCATGGACGGCATGGCCTGGATGGTGTCCGTGGCAAATCCCAGAAAAAACTGAAACCCGTAGGGAAAAACGATGAAATACCCGAATGAGGCGCCGATAATGAAAAAAAACAAAGACAGAAACACTACCGGCAGCAGGTATTTTTTTTCATTCCGGTATAGTCCGGGTGAAACGAACATCCAGAACTGGTAAAACAAGACCGGTGTCGCCAGAATGATGCCGGCCAGAAGAGAGACTTTCAGATAGGTAAAAAATGCTTCCGGCAGTCCGGTGAAAATCATTTTTGCGTTACCGCTGGCTTCCATGGCCGTGACCAGCGGCGCTGTCAGAATCCGGAACAGTTTTTCCTTGAACAGATATGCGAGGACAAATCCCACGCCTACAGCGATAAAGGAATGGATCAGCCGGTCGCGCAACTCTCCCAGATGTTCGGTAAACGGACTTTTGGCATCGGTTTCCATGGCGGGTTATCCGTTTGAGTCTTTTTTGTCAGTACCTGTATCGGCAGCGGTGTTTTCAGAAGAAGGCGGGCTGTCTGTTCCGGGGAGGTCGCTTTTTTTGGGAGAAGCCCCGGGGGCATCAGGCGTGTCCGGGTCTTTTTTATCGGTTTTTTTATGTCTGGAATCTTTCATCACTTTTTTCAGATCCGTGGTGGAAGATTTGACATCCTGGAGGGTGGTGTCCATATCGATACTTCGCTTGAGTTCCTGGGCCGACCGTTTGAACTCCCCCATGGCCCGGCCCAGTGTTTTTGCCAGTTCCGGCAGTTTCTGAGGCCCGATGACGATCAGTGCGATGGCCAGAATCAACAGAATTTCAGGCATTCCAAGGCCAAACATTGTCTTCCCCCTTCTTCCCTTAAGGTGTCATTTGAACAGGTAATCGGTTTTACAACGGAAACCGGGACCGTGTCAACCTGAACCCGGGCTGCGTTTTTTATTGTATTTTCCCGGCGGTCTGGATCGCCGTCTCCGTCTGGATTTGGCTTTGGGCCGGCCCGGACCCGTGTCTTTGGCGGGAGCGGGTTCTGGCAGCGGTTTTTCCAGAATCTCGGAAGGATATTCACACTGAAGCGTGTGCCCCAGTACCGCCTCGATCTGAGGAATCTGAAACGAACTCATTTCATCGGCAAAAGAGATGGAGGTGCCGGTGGCTCCGGCCCGGCCGGTTCTGCCGATCCGGTGGATATAGTGCTCGGGCTCAAACGGCATGTCATAGTTGATCACGTGGCTGATGTTTTCCACATGCAGGCCCCGGGCCGCCACATCCGTGGCCACCAGGATCCGGACAGTACCTTTTTTGAACTGATTTAACACCTTGAACCGGTTGTCCTGGGACACATCTCCGGACAGCACCTTGCACCCCTGACCGTACCGGGTAAGTTTACTGCTCAGAAATGTGGCTGTATCCTTTCGGTTGACAAAGATCAATACCCGCTCCACTTTTTCCGATACTATCAGATTGTAGACGTGCTGGAATTTTTTGTCTTCCGTGGTCAGATAGACAATCTGGCGGATGCTGTCGGCAGTGGTCTGTTCCGGGTCGATCTCGATCCGGACCCGGTTTTCCGTGGTCCATGAATCGGCCAGCCGCAGTACCTCATCAGTCAGGGTGGCGGAAAAGAAAAGGGTCTGACGTTTGTTTTTGTGAGGGGTCATGTAAACCAGACGTCTCACATCGGGGATGAATCCCATGTCCAGCATCCGGTCTGCCTCGTCGATCACCACAATTTCCACTTTGGAAAGGTCGATGATTTTCTGCCGGATAAAATCAAGCAGCCGTCCCGGCGTGGCTGCAATTACGTCCACAGGGTGGTCCTGCAACAATTGCTGCTGTCGGGCGTAACCGGTTCCCCCGAATACCGACACAATTGTGAACCCGGAATACCGGGCCAGTCCCTGGAAATCCTTTTCGATCTGATGGACCAGCTCCCGGGTGGGTGCCAGAATCAGGGCCCTGGGGGCCCCCGGCGGATTCTTTGCCGGCCTGTTCGTGAACGTCTGGATCAGGGAGATAATAAAGGCGGCGGTTTTGCCTGTCCCTGTCTGGGCCTTGGCTGTGGCATCCTTGCCTGTCAGGGTATGGGGCAGAAGGGCGGCCTGGATATCGGTGCAGTATTCAAACCCTAAGTCGGCAATGGCGTGCAGCAGCGGTTCCGGCAGATCCAGGTCGTGGAACCGGGTTTTGCCGTCCCGGTGCGGTACCTGAAACCGGTCCGGAGACCAGACCGGTTCCGGAGCCGGTCTGGGGACCGTCCTGGGTGCCGGTTTTTTCGGACCGGGATCGATCCCGGCAGCGCCGGTTTTTTCAGCCGCTTTTTTGGGGGGGGCAGCCGGACCGGTTGCCGGGATATGGGATCGCCGGGGGTGATCGGTGACCTCCGGAGAGGCCTGGGCTTCCGGTGTGGGCGGGGGAGCGGGTGCCGAAGGTTTTTTGAACAGCCGCGTGAGAAAATCAATGAATAATTTCAATAGTGGACTCTGTGTTGAGGGTTAAATAAATCTGGATATGTATTTCATAAATTCGGGAGAAGACCGGGGTGAAAAAAGCAGGTCATCCACCCGCCACCAGGGGCAGCAGGTGAATGACCGCGTTGTCCGGAATCCGGGTGTCATCAAACCGGGGGCTGGATATCAGCCTGCCGTTGAGACGGACCACCGAACAGAAACGGACATCCGGCATCTGTTTCAGCAGATCCGAGATGGTCATGTCCGGGTTCCAGTCAACCGGCTGGTCATTCACCTGTATCATGCCGCAATCCTGGTCCTAGTGGACGCCGTTGTCTGCCAGGACTTCCAGTACTTCCGGAAAGTCGATGCCGAGCCGCTTCACGGTTTCTCTGGTGGGAATCCCGTTCCGGGTCCACCCGCGCCGGTCATACACGGCATCCTTGAGCAGCTCGTACTGACCCTCGCGTTCCTTTCTCAGGGCCGCCACCTTTGCCGCGGTATCCATGCCGGAAATGTCCATGCCGTAGGTGTCGGTCAACTGGGTGTCATACCGTTCCCGCCGGCTTTCGTATTCCTCCACCGTCACCGGCCCCATGGCCCGATAGGGAAGGGTGTCGTGTTCCCGGGTCCCGTATCCCATTTTCAGGTTAAAGACCCTCTGAAAATTGTACACGGCTTCGCTCATGGTGATCAGGTCATCGGGTGTGACGGTTCTGCCGGTGACAGCGGAAAAGAATTCCGCATACCACTTCACATGTTTCATCACCTTGGCCGGTTCCATGGTGTCTTTGTTGTCCTCTGGCACGATATCGTTCCAGGGCAGCTTGCACAGGCCGCACAGGGAAAACCAGGTCCGGAACATGGGGAACCAGTGCAGGGCCTCGGCCTTGTTTTCAAAGGTGGGCATGAAATTATGGACCATGTCCAGGAAGATCAGCCAGGCTTCGTCATGCTGGGGGCCTTTGAGGGCCAGGCCGTACCCGCCCTGCTGGGCCAGGCTTTCCTTGGTGATGTATTCGGAAAATTCCAGGCCCTTGGATTCCATGCCGATATCCTGCATGAACTTCGGGTCGGCGTTGAATTTCTCGGCAAAGATCTGTTTCATCCGGCGGATTCCCTTGCCCACAATGGCACCGAACCCTTCGCCTTTCGCCATCTGATGGATCAGTTCCAGGGCACCGAACCGGTTGCCGAAAACCAGTTCCAGGCCCCCGGTGTGTTCCGTGGTGATCTGGTTGTTTTCAAAACATTCCATGACAAAACCGATGGCCGTGCCCACGGAAATGGTGTCCAGGCCATAGGCGTCGCAGTAGAAATTGATTTCCAGAATGGTGTGGGCGTCAAAAATGCCCAGGTTGGACCCGCATCCGGCCACGGTCTCGTATTCCGGACCGTCCACGAACACCCGGGTCCCCCTGAAGGGGCCGGTGAACGGGGAAAAATCCTTGACCCCGTGGGCGCAGGCCACGGCACACCCCCGCCAGCACCCGTCAAATCCCTTGTCAAATATATGTTCATACACCTCTTCGCCGATGACAGCCGCCTCGGGATGGGACCCGAACTTGAAATTGTGGGTGGGCAGGCAGTCGTGGTCGTTCATGATGGGAACCAGGTGGGTGGTGCCCACCAGGGCCATGCGGTTCTGTTTGGGATCCAGGTCATGGATCTCCTTGGCATGGGTTTTGGTAACGGTTTTCAGGGCGTCCAGATCGGCCGGCTGGTTGCTTTTCATGGAAACGGCCCCGTACCTTGCCACCAGGGCCTTGATTCTCTTGTCCGCCAGAACGGTGCCGGTGCCGCCCCGGCCAGCCTGTTTGTACCGGACCCGTTTTCGGCCGGAATCATACCAGGAAAAATTCAGGCACCCGAAGTAGGTGTTTTCAGCACCGGGGCCGGCGGTCACCACGGAGACGTTCACCGGTTTTTCCTCGTCAAAATGACGGGTCAGGGCCTCGGACAGGTCATAGGCGTTGTCCGGCAGGCCGGATGCATTGAACACTTTGATCTGGTTCTCGATCCCGTCGATGAGGATCACGACGTCCTGATCCGCCTTGCCGGTCAGCGTGATCACGTCGAATCCGGAAAATTTCTTGTACGGACCGAAATAACCTCCCACATTGGAGTCGATGGGTGCGCCGGTCAGCGGGGAGATGGTGGTGACGATGCTTTTTCCGCCCCCGGGATACCCGGGGGTTCCCCCCAGCGGGCCGGAGGAGATGCACAGGGCGTTTTCCGGATCATCCCATTTGGTGGTGCCTTTGACCGCCTGCCACATGAACCACAGGTCATATCCTTTGCCGCCGATGAATTTGTCTTTCACGGCCGCATCGATGGGGTCGATGTGGATGTCATTGCCGGAGAGGTCGATGTGAAGGGAGCGGTCGGTATACCCTTTTATCACCTCTGCCCGTTCATAGGGAACGGACTTGATTTCTTTCAGTTGTATGGGACCCATTTTTCAAACTCCTTGGACTTAAATAATGTTTTACAGATCTAAAGATCCAGGGGCAGATCCCGATTGCGAACATTCAGATCCGCCCCTACTGGTCATTCAACAAAATTGTCAAATATATAAGTATCATACCGGAAAAAGACATTCAAGCCCATAACGCATGACAAGCAGGCGGATTTTGGTATAAGGCGCTGCTAACCTGGCAAAAAAACTTGATTTTTATCTCATTGCCTGATAACAGGTTTCAAAAAAACCATGCTATGAAAGGGTATCTGAATGCTTGTATTGGCCAATTTGTTCGAAGCGGTGGCCGTGGTGCTGGATTTTGGATTGACGATCTATATGTGGATCATCATTGCCGGCGCGGTGTTGTCCTGGGTGAATCCGGATCCTTACAACCCCATTGTCCGGTTCATCAATACCGCGACGGAACCTGTGCTCTATCAGATCCGGAAAAGACTGCCAGTCAATTTCGGCGGCATTGATGTCTCACCGATTGTTGTGCTGATGGCGATCATGTTTCTTCAGGCATTTGTGGTGAACACGCTTCGGGGACTGGCGCGTTCCATGATGTTGTAACCATCTGATTTCAAATGGAAAGGATTGGATATGGGTATTACGTCGCTGGTGGTCAGGCAGAAGGAGTTTAAAACCCGTTTCAGGGGGTTCGATGTTCAGGAAGTGGATGGATTTCTGGAAGAGGTGGCGGTCCATCTGGAGTCCATGGACCGGACCATTGAACAACTCACGGAAGAGAAAAGACGGCTGGATCTGGAGAATCAGGGATACCGGAAACGGGAAGATGCCATGAAAAACGCCATGATTCAATCCCAGAACGTCATGGATCAGATGAAGGAAAATGCCAAAAAATCCGCCCAGGTTATCATTGCCAATGCGCAGGTGGAGGCGGAAAAGATGTTGAATCGGGCCCATAAACGGCTGTCCCAGCTCCACAGCGATATCATGGAACTGAAACGACAGCGGATTCAGCTGGAAATGCAGATCAGTGCGGTCATTGAATCCCATGCCAAACTCCTGGAAATGAGCAAGAAGGAAAACAAGGCGGCGGACGAAACGGACGGCACGCTGAAATTCATCAGCCGCGCATGATCCCTGCCGGAACCGACAACACGATGATTGAATAAGGGGGCCGGATGGCTCAAATAGATGCATTTTTCAAACTGATGCATGATCAGGGCGCTTCCGACCTGCATCTGTCCGCCGGACAGCAGCCATCTCTACGTCTGAACGGAGATATCGAGCGGATCAAATATGAACGCCTGACGTCGGACAAGCTGCGGGCCATGCTCTATGAAATCACCTCCCAGGAGAAGATCAAGATCTTTGAAGAAACCGGGGATCTGGATTTTGGATATGAGATCCCCGGACTGGCCCGTTACCGGGCCAATTACTTCATGCAGAAAAACGGCATCTCAGCGGTATTCCGCGAAATTCCCTCCAATATCCTCACCGCGGAACAACTGGGGCTTCCTTCCGTGATTTCGAAACTGGCGGACCTTCCCAGAGGACTGGTGCTGGTCACCGGCCCCACCGGATCGGGTAAATCCACCACCCTGGCCGCGATTATCGATCAGGCCAACCGAACCCGGAAAGATCATATCATCACCGTGGAAGATCCCATTGAATTTGTTCACAAAAGCCAGAACTGTATCGTAAACCACCGGGAGGTGGGCGCCCATACGAAAACCTTTTCCGCGGCCCTGAGAGGTGCCTTGCGTGAGGACCCGGACATCATCCTGGTGGGGGAGCTGCGGGATCTGGAAACCATTTCTCTGGCCATTGAAGCCGCGTCCACCGGCCATCTGGTGTTCGGGACCCTGCACACCTCCAGTGCCGCCAAAACCGTGGACCGGATCATCGAGGTGTTTCCTTCTTCTCAACAAGCCCAGATCCGATCCACCCTGTCCGACGGGCTCCGGGCCGTGGTGGCACAGGTGCTGTTCAAACGCATCGATAAAAAGGGACGGTGTGCGGCCATGGAGGTCCTGGTGGCGACCCCGGCGGTGAGAAACCTGATCCGGGAGTCCAAGACCCATCAGATTCCCTCCATGATCCAGACCGGAAAACAGTACGGCATGCAGCTGCTGGACGATGCCATCATGGGGCTTTACAAAAAAGGGTGGATCAGCCCGGATGAGGCTTACAGCAAAGCCAACAACAAAAGCATTTTCCGGCCATTCCTCAAGAAACCGCCCACGGATTTCACGGAAGCCTGACCGGCAATGGCAAAGGAAAACCCATGAAAAAGCAGCAGGTTGATCAAATTTTATCCGGGATGCTGACATCCCATCCCAATGTGTCCGATCTGAACCTGACGCCCGGCAAACCCCTTCAGGTGGAAAGTTCAGGACGGCTGATACCGGTAAAAATGGACCCGGACCTCAAAGTGCTGACCCCGTTTCAGACGGAAATCATCGCGTTGAACCTGATCAACAACGACCGGAAACTCACGGAAACCCTTCTTCGGGAAGGGTCCTGTGACCTGTCCTACCAGCTGGGTACCCAGGCCAGGTTCCGGGTGAACATTTTTTCACGGTCCGGCAAATATGCCATTGTACTGCGGAAACTGGAAACGAGGATTCCCACGATTGGCGACCTGGATCTCCCCAAACCCTTTTACAAAATGGCGGAGGAAAAAAATGGCATCATTTTCGTGACCGGCGCCACAGGATCGGGAAAATCCACTTCTCTGGCCGCTTTACTGGACAGAATCAACGAAACCCAGGCCGTGCATGTGATCACCCTGGAAGACCCCATCGAGTACCAGCATCCCCAGAAACAGTCGACATTCAATCAACGGGAACTGGGCATGGATTTCGACACCTTTGCGTCAGGTCTTCGGGCTGCCCTGCGCCAGGCCCCCAAAGTGATTCTGGTGGGGGAGATGCGGGACCGGGAAACCGTGGAGATCGGCCTGTCTGCAGCCGAAACCGGGCATCTGGTGCTCTCCACCCTGCACACCGTGGATGCCGGACAGACCATCAACCGGATCCTGGGCATGTTTTCCACCCAGGAGGAAAAGCAGATCCGCATCCGCCTGGCGGATACGATACGATGGGTGGTGGCCCAGCGGCTGCTGCCCAGAACCGGCGGCGGCCGGGTGGCGGCCTTTGAAATCATGGCCAGCAATCTGCGGGTGAAAGACACCATCCTCAACGGGGAATCCGAAGGCAAAACCTTCAATGAGATCATCATGGCCGGCAAACCCCAGGGAATGGCCACCTTTGACGAATATATCGTATCCTTGTACCGGGACGGCAAAATCGATGAATCCGTTGCCATGGCCTACGCTTCCAGAAAAGACATGGTGGGACGGGGTGTGGACGGTATCAAAAGCGCCCGGGGGGAATCCACCACCCGGATCGATTCCCTGGAAATCGACCGGGGCTACAAAGGGGGGCCTGATTCATGAACGTTCAATGTAACAATTGCCAGTCCCGGTTCAATATTCCGGACCACAAGCTGCCCAAAGACAGGGATGCGGTGTTCAGTTGTCCGAAATGCCGGGAAAGGATTCACATCCCTGCGGGAGGGGGCGGTGGTGACGAACCGGTGTCTTCCGGGTCTGTTTCCGAAAGCCGGCCGGTCCCCCCGCTTCAGAATCAGCCCCGGGCCCTGGTCCTCGCCCTGGAGGGGCCGTTTCGGCAACCGGCGGTGACGGCTGCCACACAATTGGGCTATGCCGTGGAAACTGCGGCCGATCCGTCGGAGGCGCTCAGGAAAATGGCGTATCATGTCTATCCGCTGGTGGTGATGGAAGACCGGTTCGATCCGGGCCAGGAGATCATTTCAACCCACATGAACACCGTGGACATGTCGGTGCGCCGCTCGATCTGCCTGGTGTTGATGGGCCGGTCCCTGAAAACCGGTGATCCCATGACGGCGCTGCATGCCAGTGTCAACGGTGTGGCCGGCCCGGATGGTCTGACGCAGATGCCTGCGGTGCTGTCCAGTGCCGTCAGGGAACACACGGATCTTTACCGGGTTTACATGGATTCAATGAAGGCGGCGGGCAAGGCCTGATTTCCTTTATGACTCCCGGATGGTATGAACCTGCTGGATGCCGGGAACGGCTGAAGCGGGCGGCTTCTTTTCTGAATATCACGGTGTTGATCCTGTCGTCGGTACTGATATTTTCCGAGTTCCGGTTTGACTGGGGCGAACGGCTTTTGGGCGGATTTCTGGCTTCCATCAATGACATACGCCCTGAAAAGGGGGCTGTCTGGGAACTGGGCCGGGATACCATGACTGCCCATGAAACCGTGAGCCGGCTGATCGACCGGAAAACCGACACCCGGGCCTTCGCCCATCGCGCCGATTCCTTTTCCGGTATTGCCCGCCGCCTGTTGCCCGGTGAGTGGGTGACCCTGGACAAGGCCCGTTTCAAGGACCTGTATCGATCCCTTCCCCTGACCCATGCCCGGCAGATTCTGGACCCGGCCCGTCTCATCTGGCTCCTCAACGGTGATGTTACGGATCGGATTTTCTGTGAAGGCCTGAAAAACGGGATGAAAATCTATTTTATCGATACCGGAAACCGGGTGATTCATCAGATCGAACTGACCCGGGAGACCTTGACCGCGATTGCGGAAAAACAGTATCTAGAGCCGGGGACTCTGGATGATTTTGACGCGTTTTCCGGCCGGATCTATCCGGTGGAGCGGTTTTTCAGGGCGGTATTCAAGCTGCCGGGAGAAATGATTCCGGATCTGTTACCTGACACCGGCCTGCTTCTGGACCAGGAAGGGATCATTATCCGGGTGGGGATCTGGAACGAGGCGGAAAACGGATTCATTCGCCTGGGATTTGAAATTCGCCACCAGGAACAGGTCCGGGTACTGTTCGTCAACGCCAGGGAATGGGCCGTATGGCAGTTGGGGCTGGTCCTCAAGGGTGCCCACTCATGAAAGGATGGGATGGAATTTGGGCTGTTTCCCGGTGGGTTTTTTTTGCCGGACTCATTCTGGTGTGCACGGGAATTTTTGCCGTCACCCTTTTGGTGCTGTATACGGCTTCGGATCTGCCCAAACTGCCAGAGGATCTGAGCCGGATCATTGAGACCCCCCAGAGCCTTGTCTATAACGCCTCCGGCCAGGTGGTCATGCACCTTGGGGAACAGGAAAGCGTTCCCCTGGCCCGGGTGTCGCCGGATTTCATCAATGCCATCGTGGCCACTGAAGATCATCTGTTTTTCCAGCACCACGGCATTAACAAGCTTCGGACATTGAAAGCCCTGTATGTCACGCTGTTCGAACCCGGCCGGGTGGAAGGGGCGTCCACCATCACCCAGCAGCTGGCCAAAAATCTGTTTTTTTCTTTTGAACAGTCGTTTTCCAGAAAATTCAAGGAGCTGCTGGTGTCATTTCAGATCGAAGCCACCCATTCCAAGGCCGAAATTCTGGAAGTCTACATCAACCAGATCCATTTCGGAGCCGGGGCCCAGGGGGTTGAAAAAGCGGCGGACACGTTTTTCGGAAAATCGGCCCGGGACCTGACCCTGCCCGAGGCGGCCCTTCTGGCGGGACTGCCCAAATCCCCGTCCGCCTATAATCCGTTCCGCCATATGGACCGGGCCCTGACACGCCGGCAGGTGGTGCTTCAGCGTATGAAAGAAACCGGGTACATCACAACGGATCAGGCTGCGGCGGCGGCATCGATCATACCGGAACTTAATCGGGAAAAAAGAGACGCACGCAGCGGTAGTTATTTTCTGGATGCCCTGATCAAGGCGTTGATCGAGGCCTATGGCGAGAATGTGGTATACAGGGGCGGCATTCGCGTCTATGCCACCCTGGATTCCCGGCTCCAGGATCTGGCAAAGACATCGTTGCGCCAGGGGCTTGATGAGCTGGATCAGGAGATGGGGATGTCCGGTTCAGACATTTCCCGGCCCCAGGGAGCCCTGGTGGCCATCGAGCCGGCCACCGGCGCGGTGCGGGCACTGGTGGGAGGACGCGATTACTTTGACAGTGAGTTTAACCGGGCCACCCACGCAAGACGTCAGGCCGGCAGCGGATTCAAACCCTTTGTCTATTACACGGCATTTGAGGCTGCCGGGCTGCATCCGGGCACCGTTATGACCGACCGGCCGGTGACCATTCCGGTGGCCGGGGCTCCGGACTGGGAACCGAAAAATTTTGAGCGTGGTTTCCAGGGAAATATGGTGTTAAAAACCGCCATGACCCGTTCGGTCAATACCATTGCGGCCCAGCTGGTGCAACTCACCGGCCCGGATGCCGTGATTCAAACCGCGACAAAATGCGGTATTGACAGTCCGTTGCAGGATGTGTTTTCCATTGCCCTGGGCACGGCCGGGGTCACCCCTCTGGAGATGGCGGCTGCATTTTCCGTGTTCGCCAGCCTGGGGAACCGCCATGATCCTTTCCTGTTCTGGCGGGTGGAGGATGCCTATGGCCGGGTCCTTTTCGAACATATTGTTCAGGCCCAACCTGTCCTGGATCCGGCAACGGCCTATCAGGTGGTGGATATGATGAAGGCGGTGGTGGATACGGGTTCCGGCCGAAGGGTCCGGGATCACGGGTTCACCCGGCCCTGCGCCGGGAAGACCGGAACCTCCAGCAACTACATGGATGCCTGGTTCACCGGATTTACACCGGCCCTGTGCACATCGGTATGGATCGGATTTGACCGGCAGACCCGGCTGACGGACAAACACGGGATCGGGATTACCGGAGGCCGGGGGGCGGCCCCGATCTGGGCCCGGTTCATGCGCCAGGCGACTGCGGATGAACCGGAAAGAAGCTTTCCGGTACCTGAAGAGATCCGGTTTGAAACCATTGATCCGGAGACGGGTTGTCCCGTCGATGACCGGGTTCCCGGTGCCGGGATCGTTGTGGCCGTCAAAAAGGGCCAGTCGGTTTGCGGAGAAACGGTTCGATGATACGAGTCATGAGAAATATCGGGGTCCGGCTCTGGCTGACTCTTCTGGTGTCAGTGCCGGCCGGATTCTATTTTCTGTCCTGGTTCAGTGGAGTCTGGGCTGGCCCGGGCATGATGGGGTTCTTTGTCTGTCTGGCCGGTTTCTGTTACGGGGTGCTCAGTGTTCTGATGCATCTGGCCGGTACATGGATGATTCAACACCGGATTCATGAGGCCCAGGCATGGGAGCAGGCGGGCATTCCCACCCGGGCCGAAAAAAAATATCTTCAGGCGGTCCGCATTTATGATTCCTTTTTATTGTCGCCGGTTCGATCCAGGAAACAGATGATGCGGCTCACCCGCTCTCTGGCCCGGTTTGCCCTGACTTTTGACCGGAAAGGCAACCTTTTCAACCAGGCGGTCCGGGTGTGCCTGGTATCAGACCCCCATGATGAGGCATTGGCGGTGATGTGGTTGAATCAGGTCCGCGGAGAGGAAAGAATTCTTCCGAAGGATCAGGCCCTGTTGACCCGTCTGGCCCGCATCCATTCCAGCACCTCCGGAGTGATGCCGCTGCTGGCCCGGATTTTTCTGGATACCGGGCGGGTGGATTTTACGGCCAGGCAGGTCTATTCCCAGGTGATGGGCAACCCTGATTTGAAACCATGTTTCCAGCAGGAAATTGAAAATCTGACACTCGGGCAGCCAGGAGCTCTGACACCGGTTTCCGGAAAACCGGTTCAAGAAAAGCGGCAGCAGGAACTGAAAACAGAAACGCCCGCCATGGCGCAGCAGTCTGTTTCCGGGATATCGGAAACCGTCCGGGATGCTGTGGGCAGTATCCGGTCCGGCATTGCCGGGTGGCGTCACTTAACGGCCCGTTTCATAAACCGTGCCCGGACCGGCATCCCTGAACAGATCCGGTGGCGGCCTTATCTGAAAGCCGGCATCCTGGTGTGTGTGTTCGGGGGCATGGTGGGTTTTATCTATCATACCGTTTTTTACCTCAAGACCCCGGAACCGGTGATCAGAACCGAAGCCGTCATTGAAGAAAGGGTGCCCAGACCCTTCACCATTCAGGTGGCCGCCTATTTGACTGATACCCATGCCAGGAATTATGTGGCACGGCTGTCGCAGAAAGGCGTGGATGCCCGGATTAAAACGACCACCGGCGGTGGAAAAACCTGGTATCTGATCCATGTGTCGGAGTTTGAAGACCGGCAGTCAGCGGCCGCCTACGGCAATCGGTTGATATCTGAAAACATCATTGAAGAATTTTTTGTCAGCAACAAGCAATGAAAGGAGTATCCCCATGATTATTGTCTCCAACGTCACCTATCCCCCTGAAAGTACAAGAGAAATCGCAAAGCGGTATCTGACCGCGCCGCCTTTGCCGGATTTCATCACCAAGAAAGGCCCGTACATCTCTGCCAGCCGGCGGACCGGCATGCATTCCCTGACCTATTACGAGCTGGACAACAGCCGTCTGGCCGAAGGATTGCAGGCCATCGGTGAAAGCCTGGCCATCTATTTCGGCGTGCCGGGATACCAGTATGAAATCAAGCCCTATTTTGAACTGGAAGAGGGGCTGAGCATTCTGGGGCTGTAACCCTTCAAAGTGACGGTGCCCCGGAAACACCACCCCGGGTTCCAGGGATGATCCCGGCCGGTCCGGGGCTCCGGAAAAAACCTTTCAGACAAACAGGTTCAGGTTGGGAACCGACAGGGTTTCCGGGCAGGGAATGAACAGATCGTCAATGGCCTGCTTCATCTCGTCCATGGTTTTTGCCTGGTTCACCTGCTTGAGCAGAAACAGGGAAAACTTGAAATTGGCGCAGAAGTAGGGAGCGAACTTCTTGAACAGCTTCAGGTTGAAGGGGGAGGGAAAGTGGTGCTCCAGCAGTTCGAGCAGGCGCCGGGCCGTGGTGTGGTAAACGGTGTCATCCACCTGTCCTGCTCCGGTCCACTGGGCGAAAATCCAGGGCCTCGCCACGGCCATGCGGCCCAGTGAAAGCCCTTGGCATCCGGTCTGGGTGAGCATGCGGATGCCGTGTTCCGGGGTGAAGAGATTGCCGTTGCCGAACACCGGAATGGCCACGGCGTTCTGTACCCGGGCGATGATATTCCATTTCGGGGGCCGGTTCCGGCGGTCCGGGGCCACCCGGGGGTGAAAGGTCAGGGCATCGGCCCCGGCGTCTTCAAACCGCTTTGCCATGTCTGCGGCAAATTGTGGATCATCTGACCATCCGGTACGGTATTTGACAAACACCGGGATCTGTACCGCCTGTCTGACGGCAGCCACGATCCGGGCCGCCCGGTCCGGGGTTTTCAGCAGCGCGGCCCCGCATCCTTTTTTGCAGATGGCCGCCACGGAACACCCGAAATTGAGGTCCACCCCGAAAAACCCCTCCTGTTCGATGCGTTGAGCGGCCCGGGCCATCCCATCCGGATCCGCGCCGAAAATCTGGCACACCGTGTGGGGCAGTTCCCGGTCGCGCCAGCGGAACACCATCGAAATCGCCGGGTTTTCATGGGGGACCGCCTTTGCCGAGCACATGCCCGTGAACAGCAGCCCGAATCCCCCCAGCTCCGCCAAAAGCTCCCGGAACGCCACATGCCCGAGTCCGGCCATGGGGGCCAGGACCATGCGGCCGTTGATGGTTTTTTTGCCGATGCTCAGCGGCGTGGTCAGGTATCGGGCCAGATCAGACGGGGTCATCGGGTATCGGATTCCATGGTTTCAAGTGGATTTCATTCAGGCCCAGAGAATACTGATTGCCTGCACGCATGTCAATTTATTTGGGTGGCCAGAACCAGGGTTTCAAGCAACCGTATGGTGTGTCCCATCCTGCACAGCGGAGCTCCCGGCGGGGTACCCGGCT